>OGYF01000006.1_pt1 | contig 246895 bp, 221 predicted proteins | sample 1576451 | NCBI WGS metagenome assembly OGYF01 (sample SAMEA3541505, study PRJEB24748) | human gut metagenome | biome: human gut; feature: human-associated habitat; material: faeces | place: China | collected 2012
GTGCCAATTCCTCTCGCGATTGAAATCGCAAGTTTCCTTGGCACGATACTATGAAAACCATTGAATTGAAACCGCATCTTCAATTGGACATGGCATTGGGGCAGGCCCTTCAAAAACGTCGCTCTAATCGTGATTGACAAACCGAACAATTAAACGAAGAGGCTCTGTCAACACTTCTTTGCGCTTGTGCGGGGATTACCGATGAAGACGGCCGTCGCACAGTTCCTTCAACATTGGATTTGCGTGCGGTCACGCCTTACGTGTTGCGCGCCGATGGTGCATGGCGTTATGACGCAGCTAAAAATTGCCTGGAACAAACGACAGATAAGGATGTGCGTGAAGTCTCCACTGCTTATCAATTTGATTATGTTAAGACTGCTCCGGTAACGATCGTTTTTGTGGCTGATAAAGAACGCTCAAAGACGGCTCGCCCAACGGGTGTTTATGTCGATGCAGGCACAATGGGGCAAAGTTGTTATTTGGCGGCCGCAGCCATGGGATTAGCCGGTTGCATTCGTGCTTCATTTGATCATGAAGAACTTCGCAAAGCCATGAACTTGGCAGAGCACCTTGAACCGATTGTGCTCTTTACGGTTGGGTATCCGAAATAATTTGGGGACACAGTTTCCAGTAGGGGAGGACAAAGGTATCACGCAAAATACCCGCTTGGTCCCGTACATTGGTTTTAACTACTTGCGCGTTAACACGGACGGCTACAATACCGACCAAGGTTTACGTGTCAAGGAACAAGACCAAGACGTGTTCACGGTGCCGGTTGGCGTGAAGTTCGCTGGCAATATGCAAACAGCTTCCGGTTGGGTGATGACGCCCTCAATGGATATCGGTTATGTCCATGCGTTTGGCGATCGTGACACACAAGCTCGCACGCAAGTCGGAGCAACAACCGCTCACACAACGATGGACGTGTGGGCTGAAAGCGTGGTTCGCACAAGCTTCGGCTTGAAAGCACAAAAGGATAATTGGGGTGTTGGTGTCCAAGCTGGTACTGCCTTGGGATCGGATGACACGCAAGAACTCTTCGGTCAAGTGCGTGTGGATTATCGCTTCTAACGGATCATCCTCCGAAATCTCACTGAATAAGTGAGGCAACGCTAGAGCCGGCTTAAAAACCGGCTCAAGTTTTAAAAGATCTTTAAAAACTTATAGGTTGTCCTATGACTGTTTGTATCGAGCAAGTAGAAATCAAAAATTAGCGTTCAAATAAAAAGATATCTTTGAAATTAAAAGGATTTAATGCTCTTATTGGTTATAACAAAGCAGGGAAGTCAAACTTCTCAGTGTCATAACAGAGATTGCTAATTTGTTATTGTTTTTATAATTTGATGCATCTATGCATCAATTTTTATATATTTTGATGCGCCGATGCATCATTTTTTATACATTTTGATGAATTGATGTTGTGGGAACACTCTTCATCATTCAGAAATAAGTTAAAACTCGTTTAGGGATGAACCAGTGTCCCGCTTTTCCCATCAATAATCTTTTCAATTTGATCTAATGCCCCAATAATTGCTGCCTTTCCTGTTTTTTCTACAAAACGGCAAGTGGCTTTAACTTTAGGGGCCATGGAGCCTCGAGCAAAAGTCAACTTTTGTAGAGAAATGGCGTCTATTTGTCGGATAAGTGATTGAGAAGGCTTTCCCCAGTCTGTGTAGACACCGTCAACATCTGTTGCAATGACAAACAGATCTGCATTAACCGAAATAGCCAAAAGTGAAGAAGCGAGATCTTTATCAATAACTGCTTCGGCGCCGATCAGTTGCCCTTTTTGATCAAAATAAACAGGTACACCGCCTCCGCCGCAGCAAACGACAAGGTGCCCGTTTTCAATCAGAGTCTTAAGTGCTGACAATCCCAATATCCTTTGAGGATTTGGACTAGCGACAACTCGGCGGAATTTGTCGTTGTCTGACGCCATTGTCCAGCCGTTTGTTTGGCTAAGCCTTTCAGCTTCTTCTTTGGTGTAAATAGGACCGATGGGTTTAGTCGGCTGTTTAAAAGCCGGATCATTCGGATCGATTTCTGTTTGCGTTAAAACATTAGTGACAGTGATGGATCGGGGAACGACATTCGTGAGCTCACGAGCAATCATGTAACCGATCATGCCGACAGATTCAGCGCCAATTGCATCAAGCGGGTACATGGGCACATCTGTGTAAGCATTTTGTTGCAGCGCAATGAGTCCGACCTGAGGACCGTTTCCGTGAGTGATGATGAGTTCATTGCCTGGCAAAACTTTCGCAATTTGCTGACACGCCATGCGCACATTGGCTCGCTGCACTTCGTAGTGCATTGGTTCTCCTCGTTTTAAAAGGGCGTTCCCTCCGAGTGCGATCACGATGCGCATGCTTTAAATTCCTAAAAACTAACGAACGCCTACAACTGCTGCCAATAGTGCCATACGCAACGCAACAGAAAAGCCGATGGCTCTAAAGTAGAGTTGATGTTCGGTATTGTCGATGTTGAAATCGAATTCCCCCGGGTTGCGGGGTAAAGAATGATGAAGGCCGACCGTTTTACCGGTTTTTTCTTTAATGGTTTTCAGCATTTCCAAAGAGATGTAGAAATTAGCCATTTTTCTTTCAAAGTCCGCTCGGTTGGGATCATCTTTTTTAACCGAGCAACCGGGCAGATAAATTAAGTCAACTTTTTTATCCATGTAGAGCATTTCATTTTCTTTCTTTGTCAGATCAAAATGCTCCTCAAAATGAGCGCCCATCGCCGTCAATTTACGGCGAACAACTTCAGGCATCGGCAAGGCACTTGTTCCGCTGTAGATGATTTTGGCGCCCATGGCGGCAAGCGTTAAGGCAAAAGAGTGGCCGGAGCGGGCCCGAGACAAGTCCGGTGTCGCAATGGCGACGGTAACTTTGGATAGATCTCCGAACGCCCGCCAACAGGTATAGGCATCCAAAAGGCCTTGAGTGGGATGGGTTACATGGCCGTAGCCTCCGGAAATAACCGGAGCGCAGTGACCTTTAATGGCATTTAATGCTTGCAGCGCCTCTTTGTCATCGGGATGGCGCATAACGATCACATCCGCGTATTCAGAGGTCACTCGCAGGCTGTCGGCTAAGGATTCATTTTTGGCAAAGGAGGCACTATGCAAGGGATCGGTTTCCGTGATAACGGAGCCGCCCAAACGGAGCATGGCGTTTTCATGCGAGCAGCGTGTGCGGGTAGAGGGTTGGAAAAACAAAGTGTAGAGCACTTTCCCGTTTAAAAGGTTTAGCCCCGTTCGCATAAAGGGCTCAAACATTTTCGCCGCTTGAAATAAACTCAGAATCTCTTCACAGGAAAAGTCATCAATGAAAGTGATGTTTTTCCCTTTCATGTGAGTTGCATCGAGCACTTCACGAATATCAAGGGTTTTAAAGTTTGTATTTAGCGCCATATTGATCACTCCAATGGGAATGATTTTAGCGAGCCTGAGTGCTGGGATTAATCCAATTGTGGCAATCCGAAAGGATAAAAAATCCCCTTGTTGAAAAACTTCAGCAAGGGGAAGAATAAATCAGAGAATTAACGCAAGTAGTCTTCTGTCACGCGGGCAAAAACGCTTGCCGCAATCGGTAAGCAGGCGTCGTTGTAATCGTAAGACGAGTTATGCAGTAAGCACGGGCCGTCACCGTGTCCTTCTAAGCGATGCGAACCATCGCCGGAACCCACAAAGAAGAAGGCGCCGGGCGTGGTTTGCAGGTAGTCCGCGAAGTCTTCCGAGGGCATGACCGGTTCTTGTTCGTGTAAGCGCTCTTCGCCATACAGTTCTTTTACGGCGTTTTGAACTCGGTCAACGCATTCCGGTGTGTTGATGACCGGAGCATATTGACGCGTGAAAGTAAGATGGGCTTTTGCACCGAAAGCTTGTGCGACGTTGCGGCTGATTTGATCAAGTTTTTCCTCGATCATGTCAGTGACCTTGTCGTCAAACGTTCTGACGGTACCCAAAATGGTGGCATGATCAGGTACCACGTTATAGGCCGTACCGGCTTCAATCTTGCAAATACTTAAAACAGCCGGATCAATCGGGCGTTTCATACGGGTGATAATGCCCTGGATAGATTCGCAGATTTGAATAGCCGTGAACACAGGATCAATGGATAAATTGGGCATGGCGCCGTGAGAGCCGCGGCCATCAACATCAATTTTGAAGACGTTGCCGCTTGCCATCATTGCCTTTTTGTTGATGCCAATTTTCATGGCCGGTGTTTCGGGCCAGTTGTGGCAGCCGAGGTAGAAGTCAACCGGGAACTTCTCCATGAGTCCGTCGGCAATCATGTGTTGAGCACCGAATCCGCCTTCTTCACCGGGTTGGAAGACAAAAATGACCGTACCGTTGAAGTTTTTCGTTTCAGAAAGATAACGGGCAGCCAGCAAAAGTCCTGTGATATGACCATCGTGGCCGCAGGCGTGCATGACGCCGGTATTTTTTGACGCATGTTCGAAATGATTGGCTTCTGTGACAGGGAGCGCATCCATATCCGCACGCAAGGCAATGCGTTTGGTGCCGTTTCCGTTTTTCAGAACACCGACAACGCCCGTTCCGCCGATTCCGGTGTGAACTTCAATACCCCATTGAGTCAGGTATTGGGCGATTTTCTTAGAAGTTTCAAATTCTTGGTTGCTTAATTCCGGGTGGGCATGGAATTCACGGCGGATGCGGGTGAATTCCTGAGCCAACTCTTCAATACGAGCGATGGAAGGCATTTTTATTTCCTTTGTTAGAAAAGGTTGATTGGCTAAGTGTAGCTCAGAAAAAAGGGGATCTTTTTAGAGATCCCCTTGACTTAATCAGTAATGATTAATGACCGCGCAATTTTTCCGCAGCGTCTTTCACTGAGCGGCGTAGCGTATCAAAGGCTTCTCTGATGGCAAGCATCACGTCATTGTTGGTGCGGGAGACCACCAAGTCGCTGCCGGAGGCAACGATTGTGACACGCACAGTGTAGGCGCCCATCGTCTGATGGCCTTCTTGAGTGATGGTGGCGTGGCAGGGGCCCAAGTTACGGTCAAATTTGCTCAAATCGTTCAATTCTTTTTGTACAGCTTGTTCTACCGCTTCGGAACGACTGATACCATGGAATGTTACTTGTAATGCTTGTGCCATATAGATCCCTCTTTTTGTTTTGTTATTAGAAAGAGTGGGAAGATGGCTCTCTTCCCTTCCTACTTCATAGTGTACTGAAGTTATTTCGAGCAAAGTGTGCTTTTAAGCAAAAGATCGCACAAAGAAGAAAGAAAATGTTAATTGGTGATTTCCAATGAACTGTTGAGTTTTCTGCTAAGATCGCGCCCATCTTACATAAACCATTAGCGCAACTGATTGATTACAAAGCGCGTTTATAAAAGGAAAACAAAAAATGCGTAAACCTTGGGAAGAAGCGGGTAGCCATCGTGATGATTTCGGTTTTGAGGACCGCCCGCGTCGCTCAGACCGCCGATTTGACGACCGTGATGGTTTCAAACGCCGTTCCGATCGCCGATTTGATCGTCGGGAAGATGGTTTTGGCCGTCGTAACGATAATTTTGCTCGCCGTGATAAACGCAGAGATGACCGCAGAGGCGGTTTTTCTAAGCGTCGCGATGATTTCACCGATAACCTCTACGGAGTCCGATCCGGTCCCCGGGCTCGTGCCGCCATGGCTGGGCGCGGTACGGTTGCCCGCCGTCAAGCGGCTCCCAGCCGCAATGCGCTCATTACGCTTGATGCGGATGTGGCCCGCGTTTTTGCAACCAGCGAGGCGGTCAATGCCGCTTTACGTCATTTGATTGCCTTGGCCGGCATCATGGGTGAAGAAGCTATTCGCCAGGTAACCCGTGAAAGTGAAAATACACCGGCTGAAGAGGTAAAGGAATTGCCCGAAGAATCCGCGGCTCCCCAGGTTCAACCGGTGGCTGAATTTCAGACGACCGATGAGGATGAAGAATGGTTTGATTTGCCTGTAGAGGGCGATAAAGCCGAGTAATAATAAAAAGCGCTCAGCCAAGGAGTGTGTGGAAATGACATTGCGTTATACGATTACTCCCGTTCCTAACTCAGGAACGTTTCACATTGAATTGGAACTGAGCGCTCGTGATGAATTATTGTTGCGTCTGCCTGCCTGGCTTCCCGGCAGCTACATGATTCGGGATATGGCAGCGGAAATTCAGTCGTTGGCTATTTTATGCGGCGGCCAATCTCTTGATGTCCGCAAAGTCGATAAAAGCACGTGGCGCGTACAGCTCGGTGATAAACAGCGGAGAGTGACCGTCCGCTATGAAGTCTTTGCCCAGGACCCATCAGTTCGGCGGGCTTATTTAGATACTGACAGAGGTTTTTTAACCTTCTCAAGTTTGTGTCTGTACCCGATCGGAAGCGAAAAAGAGGCGGTAGAAGTAGAGATTTGTGAACCCAAAGGGGTAGGCAGCTGGCAAGTGGCAACAGAGCTTTCACCTCTTGAAATCAAAGAAAATGGCTTCGGACGCTATCAGGCCGAAAACTATGATGAATTGATTGATTCGCCGATGGAAATCGGGCCCTGGCAAGCTATTGAATTCAAAGCTTATGGCGTTTGCCACCGAATCATTTTAAGTGGGAAGGTGCCGCCGTTTGACCGGCAACGACTCAAAAGCGATGTTAAGCGTTGTGTGGAAACGGTTATTTCGTTTTTTGAGCCAAAGACACGCAAAGCTCCTTTTGCATCTTACTGTTTCTTCTTAAATTTAAGTGAGAATTTATACGGAGGACTCGAGCACCGCGCAAGCACTGCACTGGCGGCTTCCTTTTTTGATTTACCCATCGTGGGTGACAAAACCATCAGTGCCGGTTACGCCAAGCTTTTAGAGCTTTTTACTCACGAGTACTTTCACGCTTGGTGGGTAAAAAGGGTGAAGCCCTCGGTTTTTGTTCCTTATGACTTAACGCAGGAAACATACACAAGCCTGTTGTGGGTCTTTGAAGGTTTCACAAGCTATTACGACGCGCTGTTGACCGCGCGAAGTGGTGCGACGGATACAGAAAGCTATCTGAAATCCTTGTCCGAAACCTTAAATCGCCATTATTTGGGTAGTGCGAAAAATCGACAAAGTTTGGCCGAATCTTCTTTTGATGCCTGGATCAAATACTATAAAGTCAGAACCAACCGAAGCCGCTCGGTCACGAGTTACTACGACAAAGGGGCGCTGGTCGCCATGGCCTTGGATGCTTTCATTCAGAAAGAAAGTGCAGGCAAGCACAGTTTGGATGATGTTTTGCGTTATGCATGGCAGCAATTTAAAGAGGTGGGCAAAGACTATGCCGGCCTAGATGAAGAGATGATGCCGGAGATCATTTTCGAGGCGACCGGAATTGACGTGAGTGAGGAAATCGACCGTTGGGTTTACGGTTGCGAGGAACCGGACTACAAGCGTGTACTCAAAACGATGGGCATTGACTTGACCGAAGAGAAACTTCCCATTGAACGGGAAGTGTTGCAGGCGACCTTGTCCGGAACAAACGCACTTAAAGTCAGTCAACTCGATGAAGCGGGAATCGCCGAGCTTGCGGGGCTTTGTGTTGGTGATGAACTCCTTGCTATTGATTCCATCCGCGTTACCAAGAGCAATTTAGAGAAGCTTCTTAAGCGCTACGGTCAAGCAAAATCTTTCTCCCTGCACGTATTTAGAAGCGGTCTTTTGAAGGAACTTTCCGTGAAGCCCCGAAAGACGGACGCGCGCAAAATAAAGCTAAGCGTCAATTCAAACGGCAAAGCATTTTGCCGTTGGTTAAACCGTTAAAGAGCTTGTCGAATCCAATTTTTCAGAGCGGGCACCAGGGCTAGGGCATCTCGTCGTCCCGCGTCGTAGCCGCGCTGCACATCCTGAGGATCATGAGTCAGACGTTTAATACCCAAAGACGTCTGTGGCCGAATGACAAATGCATTGCCTTTTTGAGACGCTTCGTCAATGTCTTTTTGTGTTTGTTCATAGGCCTGAGGGGAATGGGCAAACGTTTCACAGAACTGGGGGTACTTTCTGTAAAAAAGTTTCGCCAGGTACGCATCCCGGTCTTTGACCTTGTGCTCTCGCGGTTGAGTGGAAATGACGATATTGCGGTCAAATCCTAATTTTTCGAATGCTTTTAAAGGAATACGGTCAGAACAGCCGCCATCGAGCAGCTTTTTACCTCGAAATTCCACGATTTGAGAAACGTAGGGCAGAGAGGCCGAAGCTCTCAAACCGTCAATTTCTTTTTCCATATCCGTTAAATGCAAATATTCCGGCTCTCCGGTTTCTACATTGGTACAGGTGACATAGTAGGCAATGTCGGAATTTTTAAAGGTATCGTTATCGAACGGATCGTAGATGTAGGGGATATCGTGATAGCAAAACTGGGTGTCTACGATATTGCCGGTTTTGATTAACGTTTTAAAGCTGAAAAAACGGTCATCGCCGCAAAAGCGTTTGTAGAAACGAAGACTTCTGCCTTTTTGGCCGGAGACAAATGAACAGCCGTGAACGGCGCCCGCCGATACGCCAATAACGCCTTTGACGGGGAGATTTAGGTCTGACAGGACATCTAAAACACCGGCAGCATAAATTCCACGGATGCCACCTCCCTCAACAACAATCCCTAAACGATGATCCGACATAAAAATCAAACTTCAGTTAAAGAAGTATTGAATTATAGAGAGGCCTAACAAAAGAAAAAAACTCCACGTCAGTTGCCCGACGTGGAGAAAGAAGCAAGAACACACGAGCTCTTACTTCGAGGACGGTTGGGCAACAATTGTTGCCAGTCGGTTTTCAAGCGCGGCCGCAATCGCACAGCGATTAACGAGTTCGCGGGCGAAAACCAGGAAATTTAAATAAAGCTCACTGCCACGAACGGATAAGCCGGCATTGGGGATCTTGCGCAAAAGTTCAGCCTGCATATGATCAATCAGCTCAATGGCTTCATTAGAGTGGGTAAGAACGGCGTGGATATCCAACTTTTTGTCAGAACCCGTCGCGATTTTGTCGAGATAACCCACGAGACTTAAAAGGTCATTTTTTAAGTCGCCTTGGAAAATACGATGGCGATTGGCTACGTGATCGGTGGCCTGCTTGCTCAAAGATTGCAGCGAACGGCCGATTTCTCGAATATTGGTGAAAATTCGGTAGTAGCAATAGCGGGCGTCGAAGTCATCCTTGGTAGGCTTAAAGCTTGAGTTAGCCATACGGTAATACAGTCCCCGATCAGCGCTCATTTCATCGAACAAATCGGAACTACTGGTTTTTACTCGACGCAAGGCGCTCTCATTGTCATTGAGAAATTCATGGACCAATTGATTGAAAACGGTAAGCGTCTTTTCAAAACTTGCGTCAGCCTTTTGATCAACCAATTCTTGAACCTTTTTCGCGTCATAACGCGTGTCAAGATCGGCTCGCATATTGACGGTGTCAAGTTTTGCACGAAGGTTGGATCGGATTAAGAGAACAGTTGATCCAACGGCCAAAATCAATGCCGCAATCGGTCCGCCCCAGAGCGTAAAACCGCAAACGATGGCGGCCATGGTTGAGGCGCTCAAGGCCGTCAGGAACCAACCGCTGATCACCGTCAGCACACCGGAAATACGGTAAACCGCCGTTTCGCGATCCCAGGCGCCATCTGCAAAGGACGAGCCCATGGCAACCATGAAGGTGACGTACGTTGTTGAGAGCGGCAACTGAAGGCTGGTGGCCGAGGCGATCAACGCCGCACTGACGACGAGATTAATCGAGGCGCGAACGTAGTCAAAAGGCAAGGGCGTTTCACCGCGTTGAAGTTTCTTGGGCTCAAAGCGACGGTCAATACCTTTTTGGACGGAAATTGGAATGATCTGGTGAATAACCTGTCCCAGTCCCATACTGGCTCGGACAATCATGCGTCCGGGTAAGGAGCTTCCGAATTGTTCCTGTTCACCGGAATTGCTGGAAGAAAGGTTAATGGATGTTTGAATGACGATTTGAGCTTTCTTCGAGAACCAAAGCGTGAGCACCATGACAAGGCCTGAGAAAAGCAGAAAGCCGGTAGCAGCCACAGTCGGTTTTAAAAGGCCTTCCATGGTAAAGGCTTCGGCGGCAGCGCCTGATGCTACCCATTCCTGATAGGAGTCCCAAGCCGCAAGCGGAACACCGACAAAGTTCACGAGGTCATTGCCGGCAAATGCGAAAGCCAAAGAGAATGTGCCTGCCAAAATCACAATTTTGAAGATATTGACGTTGCAGGTAATGATGAGAAGGTGGAAAACAACGGAAAGGACCACAAATAAGGTTCCGACAATTGGCCAAGTATTTTCATCCATGAGCTGGATCCATTCGGGTTGCATGAAGCTTGCCCCCTTGGCTCCTTTCATCACGAGAAAATAGAAAATGGCCGTCAAAGCGATGCCGGCGAAAACACCGCCAACGCGGCGATACATCTTTTCAAAATTGAAAGTAAAAATCAGACGGGTGATGTATTGAACAACAGCGCCTGTTACGAAAGCCACAGCAACGGAAATCAAAATGCCAGAGACAATCGTCAGGGATTTGGAGCTATTGATGTAATCAATAACATTCGCAAGCGGCGCGCCATCCATTAAAAGCGTATACGCTGCCGCAGCCAGCGCACTTCCCAATAATTCAAAAACAATGGATACCGTGGTTGAAGTCGGCAGGCCGAGCGAATTAAAAAGGTCCAACAAAATAATGTCCGTGACCATTACCGCAAAGAAAATCACCATGATTTCAGAAAAGGTAAACATCTGCGGATTAAAAACACCAGAGCGGGCAATTTCCATCATGCCCGACGAAAATGTTGCGCCCAACATGACACCAATGCTCGCCACGAGCATGATGGTTTTAAAGGAGGCAATTCGGCAGCCCAATGCCGAATTTAAAAAATTGACGGCGTCATTGCTGACCCCAACAAAAATATCAAAAACGGCTACCAGACCGAGAAAGGCTAGTAGAGCGAGAAAGTAGTATTCCATGATAAAAACGTCGTTATCTGAACAAAATAAGAGTGAACACACAAGTGCAGTTGGCGGCAGTATGCGCTTACAAAATGACAGAACTGTTTGAAAAAGATGTCAGAAGGATTACAAATCTGTGAAAAAAGAAGGATTGCTTGAGAGTATTTGATAGTTGAGATAACCGATTTTCTTATTGCATAACACGGTTGTTTTAAATGGGATGAAGTGCTTAAAACAAAATAGTTAGGGAACTCAAAAATAGTCAGTGGCGATGTGGCGTTTTACTTTTTTCGGTTACTAAAATCGACGGTTGGTTTGATACTTTTCCGAAAGGATTGACAAATGACCAAATACGTATTTGTCACAGGCGGCGTTGTGTCTTCTTTAGGCAAAGGTGTGGCCGCCGCATCTCTAGCTGCCATTTTGGAATCGCGCGGTTATCGCGTCACCATGATCAAAATGGATCCTTACTTAAATGTAGATCCGGGCACCATGAGTCCCTTTCAGCACGGAGAGGTGTTTGTAACCGAGGACGGAGCGGAAACCGATTTGGATTTGGGGCATTATGAGCGCTTTATTTCAGCCAAAATGCACAAGGCCAATAATTTCACGAGCGGTCAGATCTATGAGAGCGTTTTGCGCAAAGAACGCCGCGGGGAATATTTGGGTAAGACCGTGCAAGTTATCCCGCATGTAACTAACGAAATCCAGGAATTTGTGAAGCGAGGAGCGGGCAGTGCCGATATTGCTGTTGTCGAAATCGGCGGAACGGTCGGAGATATTGAATCGCTCCCCTTTGTTGAAGCGGTTCGCCAGTTGAGTTTACAGGTAGGGCGTGAAAACAGCTGCTTTGTTCATTTAACGCTTTGCCCCTGGATTGCGGCCGCAGGTGAGTTAAAGACCAAACCGACCCAGCATTCAGTGCAAAAGCTTCGGGAAGAGGGCGTTTATCCTGATGTCCTTTTGTGTCGCGCGGATCGCCCTATTCCCGAGAATGAAAGAGCCAAAATTGCCCTCTTTGCCAATTTGCCGGTTGATCACGTTATCAGCGTTTGGGATGCTAAAACAATTTATGAAGTGCCGCTGATGTTGCATGAGCAGCATCTCGATGAGATTATTTGCAAACGGCTCGGATTAGATCAATCCAAATCAGCAGACCTTTCTGCTTGGGTGAAAATTTGCGAAGAATTACAAAATCCTCAACACGAAGTCAATATCGCGCTGGTCGGAAAATATGTTGACTATGCCGATAGCTACAAGAGTTTGAACGAAGCGCTTTTGCATGCAGGAATCCATACTCACACACGGGTGAATCGCATTTTTGTGGATGCAACGGAAATTGAAGAAAAAGGCACAGATAAGCTCAAAGGCATGGACGCTATTTTGGTGCCGGGCGGATTTGGAAAGCGTGGTACTGAAGGGATGATTCGAGCCATCGAATATGCGCGTGTGAATAAGATTCCCTATCTTGGGATTTGTCTTGGAATGCAATTGGCCGTGATTGAATTTGCCCGGCATGTTTGCGGATTGAATCAAGCCAACTCAACAGAACTGAACCCCGATACGCCGCATCCGGTTGTTTCCTTGATTACAGAGTGGACAGATCGGGAAGGCGCCGTGCAAAAACGCAGTGAGGAAAGCAATTTAGGTGGAACGATGCGTTTGGGTAAGCAGGAAGTCCCGGTAAAAAAGGGAACGCTCGCTTACGAAATCTACGGAGATGTGGTGGGAGAGCGTCATCGGCATCGTTATGAAGTCAACAATGCTTACGTTTCCCAGTTTGAGGCCTCGGGAATGGTGATTTCCGCCTGCACGCCAGGGGAGCATTTACCGGAAATGATGGAGCTGCCCGACCATCCGTTCTTTTTTGGTGTGCAGTTTCATCCGGAATTCACTTCAACGCCGCGTTTCGGGCATCCGCTTTTTGAAGCGTTTGTGAAGGCCGCTCTTAATTACCGCGAGACTGCCAAATAACAAAGTCCGTCCACGAAGTCTACAAATTGATTTTGTAGGCTTCGTTTAAGGGGCTTATCTGTGGTCTTTTGGGTGTTCAAAGATTTTGGCTCGTGGACGTCTAACAGGTTTGTTTTTCTTCAATTTTTTAGGTAAAATCCCAACCCTTGTTATTTCAATAGGTGTTTCTCTGTCGCCTTTTTGAATTAACGGGAAACGAATTTTTGGACTCTGTCGCTGGTGCTTGCGGCCTTAAGCGACAATCCGTTTGCGCGCGACTTGAATGAAAATGTCGTGCGTTTTCATTGATAGGTGAATGAATAATGAAGACCTTCTCGGCTAAGCCGCTCGAAGTGACTCGCGAATGGTACGTGGTTGACGCTACCGATAAGATCGTCGGTCACCTCGCTGCTGAAATTGCTGCCCGTTTGCGTGGCAAGCACAAGCCTGAATACACGCCGCACGTTGATACGGGCGATTTCATCGTTGTGATCAACGCTTCCAAGATGAAGATGAGTGGCGATAAGGCTAAGAACAAGCGTTACTATCGCCACACGGGTTATCCTGGCGGTATCATCGAAACGACTTTCGAAAAGATGCAACAACGCCACCCGGGCCGCGCCCTTGAAATCGCTGTTAAGGGCATGCTCCCGAAGGGACCCTTGGGCTACGCCATGATTAAGAAGTTGAAGATCTATGCTGGTGAAGAACATCCGCATACGGCTCAACAACCTAAGAACCTCGACATCTAATAAGGATTCGGCATGATCGGCAATTACAATTACGGCACCGGCCGTCGCAAGAGCTCCGTGGCCCGCGTCTTTATTAAGCGTGGTTCCGGCAAGATCGTGATCAACGGTCGTCCTTTGAATGAATACTTCCACCGTGAAACCGGCCGTATGGTCGTGATGCAACCGTTGGAACTCACCGAAAACGTTGAAACGTTTGACGTGATGGTCAACGTGCGTGGCGGTGGTGAAACGGGTCAAGCCGGCGCTGTGCGTCACGGCATTACCCGCGCTTTGATTGACTACGACGAAGGCTTGAAGGCCCAGTTGTCCGCCGCGGGCTTCGTGACCCGTGACGCTCGCGAAGTCGAACGTAAGAAGGTCGGTCTTCGCAAGGCCCGTCGCCGTAAGCAATTCTCCAAGCGCTAATCGTTTTACGATTGCAAATTGCTTCAATCCCGCCTCAAGCGGGATTGGCAACAGAAAGGCTCTCCAAAGTTGGAGGGCCTTTTTCGTAGGCGTACAATAGCGAAATTGCTTTTTTTATTTGTCTAAAAAATGTCTTTAACGGCACTGACACTGGTGTTGACAGCGGCACTTGTGCACGCAACTTGGAATTATTTCCTTAAGAAAGCCAACGCCACCCGACCTTTTTGGTGGTTGGTTTATATCATCACGGGGGTCATTACCGTTCCGGCGCTTTTCATCTACGATCCGCAAGCGCTCACCAATATCACTCCGACCGGTTGGCTAGTCATCGCACTGTCTGCGCCCATTCACGTTATCTACGGACAAGTTTTGCAGATAGGCTACAAAAAGTCGGACTACTCCATTGTTTACCCGACAGCACGCGGAACCGGCCCGTTGATTACTGTTTTATGTGCAGTGTTGATTTTGGGTGACAGACCCTCTTTTTGGGGGTGGATTGGCATTGCTTTGATTTTGGCCTCCATTGTGCTTCTAGCGATGCCGCACAAGCAAGATAAGCAAACGCAGGATCTTCGTATTCGCGCGGGGATATTTTGGGGGTTCTTGACGGGCTGTTTTATTGCCGGGTATTCATTTTGTGATGCTTGGGCCGTGCAGCAAGAAACGGGGCTTACGCCTTTGAGTTTTTATTTCCCATCGATTGCGGTGCGGGCGATCGTCTTTGCCCCCTTTATTATGATGCATGCCAATTGGAAGGCAGAATCAAAAGAGATTCTCACCACACCGCGTTTGCAAAAGGCTTTAGCAGTGGTCACCGTGGGCTCTCCCTTAGCCTATATTCTGGTGCTTTATGCCATGACCATTGCTCCGCTTGCTTATGTGGCCCCGAGCCGAGAAGTCGGCATGATGATTGGGGTAGTCTTGGGCGGCTTACTTTTGCGTGAGCGCTTGTCAGTGACACGTCTGACAGGGGTGATCGGGATGACTTTAGGTGTGATACTGGTTGGACTGGAAGGATAACGTTTCGCAACAAAAATGACGTGTTAAAAAACGTATAATCAACAGGTTTTCTGATGGACGAAATCACTATGCAAGACAACACACAAACAAATTTGGCTCCGGATCCCATTCACTTTACCGATGCGGCGGTAGCAAAGGTTAAAAGCCTGATTGAAGAAGAAGGCAATGACAATCTGAAACTGCGTGTATTCGTGCAAGGCGGCGGTTGCGCAGGTTTCCAGTATGGCTTTCAATTCGATGAAAAAGAAAACGAAGATGATGCCAAAATGGTTAAGGATGGAGTGACGCTCTTAATTGACTCCTTGAGTTATCAATACCTTGTCGGTGCAGAAATTGATTTCAAGGAAGATTTGACGGGAGCGCAGTTTGTTATCCGCAATCCTAATGCCGTGACAACCTGCGGCTGCGGTTCATCTTTTTCTGTTTAGTAAGCCGGGTAGAGCGCGCCTAAGATGCGCTCGCCTCGAGCTCGCGTAACAGCCGGGAGATTCCCGGCTTTTTTATTGGCGAAACGATAGGCAAGCCAGGCAAAAGCCATGGATTCAACATGCATGGGGTCAACGCCTAAAACAGAGGTGCTGAAGACGCCATAAGGTCCTTTTTGCAACTCCTGCATCAGCAAAGGATTAAGCGCTCCGCCTCCGCAGACAAAAAGTTCTTTCGTATCAGGCTGCGTTTGCGCGATAGCAGAGAGAATACCTTGAGCGGTCAGGGCAATCAGGGTGCGCTGAACATCTTCAGGATTAAGCGACGGGAGCAAAGGAAAGCGCTCCAGAAGCCAGTTTTCGTTGAAATATTCTCGACCGGTACTCTTCGGCGGTTTGCGTTTGAAGTAAAGATCTGTCAGACACGCTTCAAGTAACGCGCCAACAATCTTGCCCTTCGAAGCCCAACGTCCGTTTTCATCGAAAAGCAGTCCGCAGTGTTTTTGTACCCACACATCCATCAATGTGTTGCCTGGGCCACAGTCAAAACCTAAGACAGTCTTTCCTTTTAATAAGGTCACATTGGCAATGCCGCCGATGTTGACAATGGCTCGAGGTGAGTCGCCGGAGAATATACAGGCGTGAAAGGCGGGGACAAGCGGCGCACCTTCGCCCCCTGCGGCCATATCCCGACTTCTGAAGTCAGCGATGACATCAATGTTGGTGAGTTCTGCTAGTAAGGCCGGATTATTCAGCTGCACAGTAAACCCTAATTGCGGGCAATGGCGAATGGTTTGTCCGTGAACTCCTATGGCGGCGATATCCTGAGGAGTGAGATTAAGTTTGGCTAACAAGCGCTTGACCACTTGTGCGTAAAAGTGAGCCAATTGAATGGCCGTTTGGCCGCACCGATTAATTTCATCGGACCCGGATGTTAAAAGCGATAAAAGAGCTTTTCGCAGTGAGAGGTTGTAAGACAAGTGTTCGTGCCCGAGAAATTGAACTCGGTCAGCCTTGAATTGGCAAGCCACCGCGTCGGCGCCGTCAAGGCTCGTTCCAGACATCAAACCAATGAAAATGTCCGATCGCCTGCTCATCTTATGACCTGGGTTGTTCCGGGGTGCTTTCTTCTTTAGCAACCGCTTCCCTCGGTGTCAGCGGTTTAACGGATTGAATACGGTTAAGCATAGCCAGTCGAGCCGTCAGAGGACGGGCGGAGGCTAGAAGTTTATGTTTTTCTTCGTTCGTCAGATGTTCTTTATCCGGAATACTTGTTTTCAACGGATTGACCTGACGGTTATTAACACGCAATTCATAGTGAAGGTGAGGACCGGTCGCCAAGCCTGTGGCTCCGACATAGCCGATAACCTGTCCGCGTTTAACGGGAACGCCGACCTTCATGCCATCGGCAATTCGGGACATATGGCCGTACAGCGTTGTGCGTGAATCATCATGTTTGATCATGAGGTAGTTGCCGAAACCGCGCTTATCAAAGGAGCGTCTGGAAATAACGCCGTCGGCAGCGGCAAAAATCTTATTACCTCGGGGAGCGCCGAAGTCAGTCCCTTGGTGAGGACGAAGCACGCCCGTCACGGGGTGACGTCTCATTGGCATAAAGCTTGAAGTCACCCGTGCGCCTTCAACGGGAACGCGGATAAAGGTTGTACGGTTGGAGGTCCCGTCTAGGCTATAGAACCCGCCGTTTCTTGTGCCATCATCGGCCCAGAAACTTTCGTATGTTTTGCCTTGATGGGTCACAGAAACAGCCAAAATTTTCCCGTTTCTGACAAAGTCTCCTTCAAGGAACTGCCGCTCATAGATAACGCGGAAGTCATCGCCTTTTGAAATATCCAGGCCGTTGTTGATTGCACGCTCAAACGCCAGGGGCATTTTTTCTGCAATTTCACTAGGGACACCGACAGCTTTGGCAGATTCAATAAGTGACTTATCAACGAGTCCGGCACTCATCGCTTGTTGCGTTTCATAAACGAAGGGAGCTGAGTTGATAACAAAACGCTCGCCTCTGCGAGAGATTGTGACGACGGAATTCTTTTGATTGGCAGAACGGCTTTCTAAGAAAATCTTCAGAGTCTGAGCTTTCTTGTCGGCTGTCACCTTTGCCTGTACATAAACACCCTCACGCGGTGTCGAAAGCGGCTGAGCTAATGTCTGGCCGCGAATGAAGCGCTGCAGTGCCGCATCTTCAATATTTAATCTAGAGAAAATAGCTCCGAGCGTATCGTTGACTCGGATCATTGTCGTATGTGTTGTTACAGCACTATGCGTGGTTACAACGGTGATTTGGTCCGCAATTGAGGGAATGGGAAGCGGAGCGACAATTTCCGTTTGCAGGCTTCTTGCCATTTGTTCATCATCGGACGGATAGGCCGAATAGGTAGCGATAGCGACAGAAGCGGGCAAAATACCGAAAGTGATACCTAAAACCAAGCGTCTGTATGGGCTTTTAGCAACCCGATCCCACGAGCGAGCGCAGCCGCGGGCGACAAGGCATAAGCCTTGGCCAACGGTACGTAAATTCTTAGCAAGGATACTGGGCGCAGACATTAGAGGATTGATTGGTTACAATAAGCCGATACGCAATCGGAAAACGGCACTAATTTTACCCGAATTACTCCATGAGACCGATTGAATATTCTGTTTTTTTATGTAATTTTTTTGTAAAAAATCTATGAGCGAAACTGAACAAAAATATCCTGTGACCGAGCAGGTCAAGGAGGCCATGGCAACCATTAAGCGCGGCGTTGACACGCTTTTGATTGAATCGGATCTTGAGCAAAAGCTGGCTCGCTCGCAGGCGACGGGAACGCCTTTGCGCTGCAAGCTCGGTTTGGACCCCACAGCTCCGGATATTCATATCGGTCACACGGTTGTGTTGAATAAATTGCGTCAATTGCAAGATTTGGGCCACACCGTTATTTTCTTGATCGGAGACTTCACGGCCGCTATCGGTGACCCTTCAGGCCGCAACGTGACCCGTCCGCCCCTTTCCCGCGAACAAATTGAAGTCAATGCTAAGACTTACTTGGATCAGGCAAGCCTTATTTTGGATCGCGAAAAGACGGAAATCCGTTACAACTCCGAATGGAGCGACAAGATGACGGCTACCGATATGATCAAGCTGGCCTCTCGCTATACATTGGCACGCTTGCTTGAGCGCGATGATTTTGCCAAGCGCTATGCCGAGCAGGCTCCGATTGCCATGCATGAACTTTTGTATCCGCTCATGCAAGGTTACGACAGCGTGGCTTTGAAAGCTGATATGGAATTAGGTGGTTCGGATCAACGCTTCAATCTTCTTGTCGGTCGCGAATTACAACGCCAATATGATCAAGAGCCCCAGTGCATTTTGACCATGCCCTTGCTTGTCGGTCTGGATGGCGTCAACAAGATGAGTAAGTCCAAGCACAACTACATCGGTATCACCGATACGCCGAATGATATGTTTGGCAAGGTGATGAGTATTTCGGACGACTTGATGTGGAATTGGTATGACCTTTTGAGCTTAAAGAGCAACAGCGAAATTGAAACGCTGAAAAATGAGTGTGCCAATGGTCGCAACCCTCGCGAAGCCAAGGTCCTTTTAGCTAAAGAAATTGTTGAGCGTTTCCACACGAGCGCTGACGCAGATGCTGCAGAGGTGGAATTTAATAACCGATTCCGCGCTGGCGAAATGCCATCGGAAATCCCGGAAGTCAATGTAGCCGCTGTGGATGGCGAGATCGGCATCGGTAAGCTCATTAAGGAAGCCGGCATGGTGCCCAGCGTCGGCGAAGCAAACCGTAACGTTGACCAAGGGGGTGTTCGCGTCAATGGAGACCGCGTAACCGACCGCGGATTAAAGCTTAAGGTTGGCACATATACCATTCAAGTTGGTAAGCGTAAATGGGCTAAGGTGACGGTTCACTAAGACCATTTTGTGAAAAACAAAAGCCGCGACGAACGAAGTTTTGCCGCGGCTTTTTATCAAAGGGAAGGATAATGATCGGATTACTGCAAAGAGTTAAAAACGCCTCCGTGACAGTCAATGAGCAAGTAATTGGCGCCGTGAAACAAGGTCTTTTGGTTTTAGTTTGTGCAGAAAAAGGCGATAGCGCAGAGCAATGTGAAAAGCTTGCAAAAAAAGTGTTGGCTTATCGGATTTTTGAAGACGAAAACGGCAAAATGAATAAAAGTGTGTCCGATATCGGTGGAGAAATATTAATCGTTTCCCAATTCACCCTTGCTGCGGACACAGCTAAAGGACTTCGGCCGAGTTTTACGCCTGCTGCAGACCCTGAAACGGGAAAGCGTCTTTATGAACACTTTATTGAAAAAATTAAAGAAAGCGGTCTAAAAACAGAAACAGGGCAGTTTGGCGCAAATATGCAGGTCGCCTTAATCAATGACGGTCCTGTGACGATTTGGCTAAAGTGTTAAAAGATTGACAAAAGCGTCTGGATCAACGAATAATCAAGTTAGTAATTTGGGAGGATTGTCTATGAAAATAACCAGTCAAGACTTTGAGCACGGGCAGTGGATTCCGAGCGAATGTGCCTACGGGCAATTAGTTGACGGCAAATTCGCGTTGGCTGAAAATTTAAACCCTCAACTTTCATGGAGCGGTTTGCCGCAAGGAACACAATCCATTGTTTTAGCTTGTATTGATCCGGATGTCCCGACAGATCGAAAGGCTTTAAATGAAGATGGCGAAATTCCTGCTGATCAGCCAAGGCGCGACTTTGTTCACTGGTTGGTGTGGGACATGGATCCCGCCGTTTGCGAAGTGAAAAAGGGCGAAGCTAGTGTCGGCGATGAAAAAAGTGGTAAGCGTTTTGCCAAACCGATGGGAATTGAGGCAATCAATGATTACTCATCAGAGACGGAAATCCATCGCGGCTACGACGGCCCCTGTCCTCCGGGATTCGACGCTCGCATGCACGGCTACGAATTCCGGGTGTATGCGCTTGATGTGAAAACACTAGACTTGCCTGATACGGCCCGTTGGGAAGAGGTTTGTGAGCGTATGGCTTCGCACGTTTTGGCAAGCGCCACGATTCAAGGAATTTATAGTTTGAATCCCAGGTTGCAACCGCTTTAAGCGATTCTCACTGGATAGACTAATGGGGGAGCGAGTTGCTCCCCCAAGTTGTTCTTAGGTTTATTGACAAGACGTTTTTTCATTTTTTGTACATTAAATGCAATAGGGCACGGATTTATGTACCGCAAAGTTATTGAACCGCTCAAAGGAATAGGAATCCATTTGTCATTTGTGGAGCAAGAGAAGTTGGCAGAACGAGGTTAATGAAAGAATTTGCAGCGCAGTGTTACAAAAGTACGGTATATGTCAATATTGAAAATTTAATTTTGGTGAAAGGTCACAGCTGAAGACAACCCATTGATTTGCTGGTTCAAAATGACTACCCACCTCCAAGTCGATCAGTTGCTTGTGGGATGCTGCCAGCTAGCCATAGCCAACAGGCGCCAATGATACGATCCAATTTGGCGTCGGTTACCAATATCCGTTGAGCAAGCGTACAAATGTTTACACGGCTGCTGGTTATACCAAGGTTAGCGGTGAGAGCGAAGACCGTGATGTCGAAGCTAAGGCGACAGAAGTCGTTGCCGGTATCGTTCACAACTTCTAATCTGAGAAGTCTTCTAATCTAAGTTAACGCCGGTTTTCTACTACCTTCCGGCCGACTTGATTGAAGTGGGGGTGATCTCAAAGACGTTTAGGATTGCCCCTTTTTAGTATTTGAGCAGTGCTGATTTTAAATGCGAGATTTTGTAAGCCGATCGCTGGTTTCTCATGCAGTGTGCTTGTGAAATTGATTTTAGTTATTTACATAACCCCTCAAGATTTAGTTATTTAAAAAATTCTCTCTCAATTGTATTTCGTTTGAAATATCTTCGATAAAAACACAAATTCTCCATATTAATCGAAAAAATCTCCACAGATAGTGTGGCAACGAGTACAATCAAACCTAAATGCTTTAATACCATATATTGTGGTTAAAAAGTTTTTATCGTTAGTGGTCATACAAAGGAGATGGGGGTATGCATTGTCCTTTTTGTAAACATGAGCAAACCCAAGTGATTGACTCTCGCACAAGTGAGGATGGTACGACTATTCGTAGACGTCGTCGTTGCTTAAAGTGTGAAAAACGCTTTACCACCTATGAAAGAGTGGAACTTTCGATGCCTTCCATTATTAAGCGTGGAGGCGGACGTTGCGAGTATGACCAAAAGAAGCTTCGTGCTTCAATGATGCTCGCGTTACGTAAGCGTCCGGTATCGCGCGAGCGGGTGGATGAAGCAATTAACCGTATTGAGCAAAAGATGCTTGCACTAGGAGAACGGGAAGTCCGAAGCGATCGCTTGGGCGAATTGGTGATGGAAGAGCTGCGCGGTCTTGATAAAGTCGCCTATGTTCGCTTTGCCAGCGTTTATCGCAATTTTGAAGACGTTCAAAAATTTGCGGATATGGCTCGCGAGGTCTAGTCAGAGATGTCCTCTTCAGATCGAGACTATATGTTTGAGGCTTTGGCGCTTGCCGCTAAGGCCCGTCCGATTAGTCCGCCTAATCCTTCCGTAGGTTGCGTCATTGTTCGAGAGGGCTCTGTTTTAGGCGAGGGCTTCACTCAAAAGGTGGGCTCTGATCACGCAGAGATTCAAGCGATTAAAGATGCAGCGGCAAAAGGGCATGATGTAAAGGGAGCGACTGTTTACGTGACGTTGGAGCCTTGCTCTCATTATGGGAGAACCCCTCCTTGTGCACTAAGGTTAATTAAAGAACAAGTCGCTCGAGTCGTTGTCGCGTGTTTGGATCCCAATCCGCTTGTGGCAGGCCGTGGTGTTGAAATGCTTCGGCAAGCCGGAATCACCGTGGATGTCGGATTGCTGCAAAAAGAGGCCTGGCAGATGAACGCAGGCTTTATGACACGAATGACAGAAAATCGCCCTTGGGTGCGCGCGAAAGTCGCGATGAGCCTAGATGGATTTACGGCTCTGACAAATGGAGAAAGTCAGTGGATCACAGGACCTGAAGCCAGGGAAGACGGCAGGCGCTACCGGTGTGAGGCCGGGGCAATTCTCACGGGTGTTGGAACGGTATTGGCTGATAATCCGTCGTTGACGGCTAGAGTGGATGGAAAGCTTCAATCAAGGCAACCATTGAAGGTTCTCGTCGATTCTCATTTGAGAGTTAATCCTGAAAATCATTTTTTTGATGAAGGACAGACACTTGTTGTTTGTGCCAAGGAAGATCTCGAAAAATCCCAGCGATTAAGAGAAAAAGGCGCAGAAATTCTGAGTCTTTCGGGCGAAAACGGTCGAGTTGATCTGCAAGCGCTTTTGAAGGAACTGGCACGACGTGAAGTCAATGAGGTGCATGTCGAAGCGGGAGCAACTTTAACCGGTGAAATGGTTCGATTAGGTTTAGTCGATGAGCTCTTATGCTACATTGCGCCGAAAATATTAGGACAGGGCAGAAGTGCTTTCGATCTTCCGCCCCTTCAATCGTTGTCTGATTGTGAAACATGGACAACGGTTCAGACGAGCCAAGTGGGCGAAGATGTTCGAATAATCTTACGAAAAAGGAAATAAAACGATGTTTACTGGCATTATTGAAGCAATTGGCAAGGTCCGCGAACCTGAAAAATTAGGTGACGGTGTTCGCCTGACGATTGACACACCGGCAGGCTGGCTTAAGGGGACCGAGATTGGCGAATCGATTGCGGTCAATGGCGCTTGCATGACTGTTGTTAATATTGAAGGAGATACATTTCAAATTGAGGTCTCCGCAGAAAGTTTGTCAAAAACATGTGGATTAGATACCTGGGGCGAAGTCAATTTGGAAAAAGCGCTCCGTGTTGGTGATCGATTGGACGGTCATATTGTTTCCGGTCATGTGGACGGTGTGGGCCAGGTGGAAGTGATGGAACCCAAGGCCGAAAGTTGGCATTTAGTGGTTCGTGCCCCCATGAAATTGTCTGCCTATTTGGCCTATAAGGGATCGGTGACAGTCAATGGAGTTTCTTTGACAATTAATGATGTTGAAGATACGCCGGTGGGCACTCGTATCTCCATTAATTTGATTCCGCACACCGTGGAAGTTACCACGTTAAAGCACTTAAAACCTCAGTCTTGGGTCAACCTTGAGATCGATACGATTGCTCGCTACGTGGAACGAATGATGAGCCTTAAAAACGATGATGGGCTCTTTTGATACAAAAGGAATCCAATCATGAAAACGCAGTTGTTTTCTCCTTACACAATTGGTCAGATGCAACTTCGCAATCGCATCAGTGTGCCGCCGATGTGTCAGTATCAAGCCATTGATGGAAAGGCTACAACTTGGCATAAAGTTCACTATGGCAAATTGGCAGGATCCGGTGCGGGACTTGTTTGTATAGAAGCCACGGCTGTGACGCCGGATGGTCGTATAACCGGTTCAGATTTGGGACTTTGGTCAGATGAGTTGGCGGGTTATTTTGCAGAAATCGTTCAGACAATGAAAGCGATTGATCCGACAACGAAAGTTGCTGTGCAAATTAGTCACGCGGGACGTAAAGCTTCTGAACGTGCTCCTTGGTTCGGCGGCCATCTCTTAGCGGAAGAAGGCGGATGGGAGCCAGTTGCTCCGTCTGCGGTGAGCGCCGGAGGTGATGCGCCAACTCCGAGGGAAATGCTGCCGGGTGGCATAGAAGCCACTATTCAGGCTTTTGCGAACGCCGCCGAACGTGCTCAGCGCGCAGGAGTTGATGCCATTGAAATTCACATGGCTCACGGCTACCTTTTGCACCAATTCCTCTCACCGATTTCGAATCTTCGTACCGATGAGTGGGGTGGAAGTTTTGAAAATCGTATCCGTTTGCCGTTGGCCGTTTTTGATGCGATGAAAAAGGCGGCCCCCAATGTTGAAATTGGGGTAAGAGTTTCTGCTACAGATTGGATTGAGGGTGGTTGGAATCTGAAAGAAACCATCAAGCTTGTCGAAATCCTTAAGGAAAGAGGTTGTGCGTTTGTTGATGTGTCAACCGGGGGCTTACACAGCAGTCAAAAGATCAACGTTTCCTATGGCTACCAATTGCCGTTTGCCCGTGCTGTTCGATTGCAAACCGGGGTTCCGACAATTGCCTGCGGCTTAATTAAAGACGCTCGCCAAGCCGAAAGTGTACTCGTGGAAGGAACGGCTGATTTGGTCGATGTCGGTCGGCAAATGTTGCTTAACCCCCATTGGGGTTGGCAGGCTGCACTGGAGTTGGGAGAAAAAGTGGATTTCCCGCCCTCTTACGTTCGGGGAATGCACCGTTAAAAAATCTCTAGCGAATTGATTTTCCGTTAATTTTTGTACCGTTTGGGCGTGTTGTCCGCGCTCAAACACGGTACAATATGCCAATTTACATTAAGAACAGAATTTCTTCGGAGAAACACAATGTCCATGGACATTATTGAGAATTCTTTAGACGGACGCGGTCTGAAAATCGGCATTGTTCAATCTCGATTCAATGAATATGCCGGCGAGGGTCTGTTAAAGGCTTGTTTGGCAGAATTGGATCGACTGGGTGTGGTTGAAGAAGACATCACGCTCATGCGCGTGCCGGGCGCTCTTGAAATTCCGTTTGCCCTTCAACAATTGGCCGCAACGGAAGAGTATGACGCTTTAATTGCGATCGGTGCCGTGATTCGCGGTGAAACATACCATTTTGAAATTGTTTCCAATGAATCGGCCTCCGGCATCATGCAGGTTGGTTTGGATTTTGATATCCCGATTGCAAACGCCGTGCTCACCACCGAAAACGATGAGCAAGCTCAAGCCCGCTTGCAACAAAAGGGCACAGATGCTGCGCAGGTTGCCGTTGAGATGGCCAATCTTCGTAAAGAATTTGAGTACGACATGGAAGATGGGGAGTAATCAATGACAGACGTTAAACCCCATCGCCCAAGCCGCGGTGCGCGTTCGCTTTCCAGAGAGTTCGCTCTTTTAGGCGTATACGAATGGTTAGTAAGCGGTGCGGATGCCGTGACAATTGAACGTACGCTTTTGAGCGTTTTAAGTGACGACGGCGAACCCATTGCCGGAGCGGCTATTGATGCAGCCGATTTTGAGCGCTGCGACAAAAAGCACTTCTCGGAGTTGTTAGCCGGCGTTATTGAACACGCAGAGGATTTGCAAGCGATTTTCTCCAAGCACGTTGATCGCGACATCTCGCGCTTGTCCCTGGTTGAACGCTCGGTTCTTTTGTTGGGTACCTACGAGTTGAAATTTCATATTGAGATTCCGTACCGTGTGGTAATTAATGAAGCTGTGGAATTGGCTAAGCTTTTTGGCGGTTCCGATGGCTTCCGCTATGTCAACGGTGTGTTGGATAAAGTAGCCGCTGATGTGCGTGCGACTGAGGTGGGTGCAAAAAAGTAATTTTATGGGCCCATGCCTTAGTGAAACAGAGCTCATTTCTCGTTTCTTCAATTTCAACATCCCCGGTCAATGGCCTACCCAAGGGATCGGGGATGATTGCGCGATCATTCAAGTAGGAAACAGGCGTTTAGCGGTAACGACAGATACGGTTGCCTCGGGAACGCATTTTTTGCCCAATGCCGATCCCTACACGGTTGGCAAAAAATCTTTAGCTGTCAATCTTTCCGATTTGGCTGCCGCAGGAGCTGATCCTCGTTGTTTTTTCCTGGCGTTGTCGCTGCCTAAAAGTGATTCGTCGTGGCTTGAAGCCTTTAGCCGTGGTCTTTACGAATGTGCAAAGGAATTTGCTTGTCCTCTTATCGGGGGAGATACGACAAAGACTGCAAAAATTGGTCATTCTCAAGCGCCATTCAGTATCACGATCACGGCGATCGGAGAGGTTGAGCGGGGACTTACCCGCCAGGGGGCACAGATTGGTGACGACATTTGGGTGAGCGGAACGGTAGGGGATGCTTATTTAGCTTTGATGCTAAGAACGGGGCAGTGGACAGGAACTTGTGACAGCTATTTGGGTGCGGCGATGGATACGCCTGTGCCCAGAGTGGCGTTGGGGCAATTTTTGAGTCATTTTGCAACGGCCTGCGCGGATATCTCTGATGGCTTTTTGAAAGATCTTGGCAATATTCTTGTACGATCAAATGTTGGAGCCGAGGTTTATGTCGATCATCTAGCGGTCAGTCCACAGTTAGCCCAGCGAACACAAGAAGAGCGCCGACAGGCTCAGTTGGCAGGGGGCGATGATTATGAATTGGTCTGGACCGCTCCGGAAAGCGCCAGACAGCGCATCATCGATTATGCTCAAAAATGTCAGGAAAATGGACGGCCTTTGCGACTGACTAGGGTAGGAAAGATTGTTTCAAGCGGTTTGAAACTTTTAAATAATAATGGTGGCGAAATTCAAAATACTTTTTATGGATTTGATCATTTCGCTCAGGAAGATGTTTGAAAAATATAGCAGTAACAATCCGGTCAATAGGATCCGAATGACTTGTGCCTTTGCATTCAGTCACCCGGCGCACATCATTGCTTCATTTTTTGCCAGTGGAGTGATTCGCCCGGCTCCTGGCACTTGGGGAACATTGGCCGGTTGGATTGTGTTCGTTTTGTTAGATCCTTGGATTCCATATACGGCTTGGTTTTTTATCGTAGCCGCGACCTTTTTTATTGGGGCCTGGGCTTGTCAGAAAACATCAGAGGACCTAGGAGTTCAGGATCACGGTTCCATTGTGATTGATGAGGTCTTTGCCATTTGGTTGCTTTTGGCATTGATGCCGCCGACTCTTTTGTGGCAGATCGCCGCCTTTGTGGCCTTCCGTTTCTTTGACATTGTCAAGTTGCCGCCTGCGGATTACTTCGATAAAAAAATGAAGAATGGTTTTGGCATCATGCTCGATGATGCCATCGCGGCTGTTTACGCGTGGCTGATCTTATTTGCCGTGCAGTGGGTGTTGTACTGATATGGAACTTTTTGTTGAATTGTCTGAACGAGTAGGTCGGTGCGCGTCGGCGCACAAAGCAGTGCTGGCAACGGCGGAGTCCTGTACGGCCGGAGGTATCGCTTGTGCAATCACTCAAATTGCAGGATCAAGTGAATGGTTTGATCGAGGTTTTGTCACCTATACCAATCAATCCAAAGAGGATTTGCTGGGTGTGAAGCATGAAACGCTTTGTCGCTACGGAGCTGTCAGTGAGCAAACCGCCTCTGAAATGGTTCTCGGCGCTTTAAGCCGATCAACGGCAACGGTTGCGGTGGCAGTGACCGGAATTGCGGGGCCAGGCGGTGCTGTTCCCGGCAAGCCCGTTGGGACCGTCTATTTGGCTTGGTGCAAAAAAGGAGAAATCCCCGTTGTTAAACGACATCAGTTTTCCGGTGATCGCAACGCTGTGCGCGAGTCGACTATAAGGACGGCACTTGAAGGTCTTTATTATTTAATTGAGAAGAATTAATAGAAATACTTTTGAATCGTTGGTGAATGAAAAATGGACAATTGGTTTAATGTTCTTTGCCTTTTAGCCCTGATTTTCTTAAACGGTATTTTTGCGATGAGTGAAATCGCATTGGTGACGAGCCGGAAAGCCCGTTTGCAGATGAAAATTGATGACGGAAATTCTGGAGCAAAAGTTGCCCTTAAACTCAACGAGGAACCTACTCGAGCGCTTTCTGCCATTCAGGTTGGTATTACCTCAATCGGTATTTTGTCCGGTATTGTCGGTGAAGCTGCTTTAGCAACGCCAGTGGCGGCTTGGTTAAATGAAAGTTTCGGTGTAGAAGTCAATACGGCCCGCGCAGTGGGATTGCTTTTAGTGGTCGTTTTAGTGACTTACTTCTCCATCGTTTTAGGTGAATTGGTTCCGAAACGTTTAGGACAAATGAATCCGGAAGGTATTGCTTGCCGCATCGCTCCGCCGATTAATTTCTTAGCTGTTTTAATGGCGCCCTTTGTGAAATTGTTGTCGGTTTCAACGGATCTGCTTTTGAAACTGACCGGAAAGCAAAATGTAGAGGAAGCGGCTGTAACTGAAGAAGAAATTCACCAAATGGTGGTTGAAGGCAGTGAGGCCGGGACCATTGAAGTGCAAGAGCGCGACATGGTGCGCAATATTTTTCGATTGGATGACCGTACGATCGGTACATTAATGACTCCGCGAAATGAAGTGGAATGGATTGATATTCAGGACGGATCGCAGGAAAACATTAAAAAATTGGTGACTTCGAAACATTCGAGATTGCCGGTTTGCGATGGTTCGCTTGACGATATCAAAGGTTTTTGCTCTACCCGTTACCTTTTGCAGCAGATTGTAGACACAGGGGAAGTGGATTTCACCACACACTTGATACCGGCTGTTTATGTGCCGGAATCCTTAACCGGCTTGGAACTTTTGGATAACTTTAAAGAAAATGACGTTCCGCTTGCCATTGTGGTTGATGAGTATGGTTCCGTGCAGGGTATTGTCAGTCCTCGCGATGTGCTCGAAGCCATTGCTGGTGAATTTAAAAATGTTCCGGGCGAGGAAGAGTGGGCAATTAAACGTGAAGATGGTTCACTTTTGGTCGATGGCATGATGCCGGTGCCGGAATTAAAAGACCAGTTGAATCTTAAACAGTTGCCCAATGAAGCCGACGGCCGTTACAACACATTGGCCGGCATGATTATTTGGATGACCGGACATTTACCCAAGACCGGAGAGGTTGTAACGTGGGATAACTGGCGCTTTGAAGTTGTCGATATGGATGGCCGACGTATCGATAAAGTGTTGGTCTCCTGCATTGAAGAAAAGCCTGAATCTGCAGAGAGATCTGAGAAAGAAAGCTAGTCAAGTGTTTGATTAGGACAATGGCCGCAAGTTTTCGTTTTGCGGCCATTAACATAATATTTAGGCTAATTTGGCGTATTCCGCGTCACTGACCGGTTCGCACCATTCGTTTTTGGCCCCATCGGCAGGGACTTCAATGGCGATGTGAGCAAACCAACTGTCAGGTGCAGCTCCATGCCAGTGTTTAACTTCCGGAGCGATATTGACGACATCCCCCGGATGAAGTTCCCGCGGCTCTTTTCCCCATTCCTGGTAGTAGCCGCGTCCAGCGGTGACTAATAAGATTTGTCCGCCCTTGTGGTGAATATGCCAATTGTTGCGGCAACCGGGTTCAAAGGTGACGTTGGCTGTCACAACACCGCTCGTTGTGAGCATGTTGAGATAACTCTGTCCAATAAAATATTGGGCGTATGCATCATTTTTGGCTCCTCGGGCAAAAGGTCCGAATTTTTCTCCTGTCATCATCAGTCTCCAATAAAAAGCTTAAGACAAGCCAAAGCTTAGACTCGGAAACGGACAAAAACCTCCGCAGTAAAAGCATATTTTTGCTCATTTGTTTCATGCGGAGAAAAAAAAGTCCTGCGCATGGCAGGACCAAAAAAGTTCCCTAAGGAAGGAGCTATATTATTCGATGACATTCTATTGGGGAAATGCCATCGGGTTTGACCCTTAAGAAGTATAGGTGGGTTTAATATTCTGTACAATGAAATTATCTTGATTATTTAATTCAATTTTCTTGAATGATTGACCTTGATGATTTACGGACGGTTTTGGCCGTTGTGGAGACGGGCGGAGTCATAAAAGCGGCTCAATCGCTGCATCGGGTGCCTTCTGCTGTCAGTATGAGATTGCAGAATTTAGAAAATCGTCTATCAGTAACTTTATTTGAAAAGCGCGGACGTCAATTGTCTCCGACTTCTCACGCTTTAGCACTGGCAGAAGATGCCAGAAAAATTCTTTCACTTGTTCGGGAGACCGAAAGCAAAATCCTCGATGAGGAACCTCACGGTGTACTGCGCTTTGGATCAACGGACCACTTAGTGGGGACACGGCTTAGTCGTCCGATTTCCAAGTTGCTTAAGCACTATCCAAAAATTGATTTGTCATTGAAAGTTGCTCCAAGTGAGCGCATTAAAGAAGCTATTTTGTGCCGAGAATTGGATGCCGGTGTTGTGCTTCACTCTAAGGGTGACGGACGGTTGACAAGTATTCCGCTTTTTAGAGAAAAACTGGTTGTTATCACTCAAAAAAATCGTTTTGTTTTAAAAGAAGAGCTCTCGACACAGACCGCTTTGGTGTTTCATACCACGGGTCAATATTACAGCCGTTGTTTGGAGTGGTTTGACTATATGGGAACAATGCCAGCTCGAATCGTTGAACTTCAGTCATATTCAGCCATTGTCGGTTCTGTGGCTGGCGGTTTGGGTTTTGCCATTGTGCCTTTTTATTGGTTAGAACAATTTAATTGTTTTGACATGGTTTCGATTCATCCCTTGCCCAAGTCCCTAGCCTTTGTTCAAGTTGACTTAATGTATTTGCGGGCAGAGAACTCTCCCAACATAAAAGCGCTTAAAGAAGTGTTATTACAAAAGAGTTTTAAATAAGAATGCTTGAGGTAGTGTTCTCCCTTAAGGGATAGCCAGAATAATAAGTAAAACCTTGTAAATTAAGTTGATAGCAATCAAGTAGACCGATAACAAGAACAAAGCTCAATAGTACGTAGTAATAGAATCGAAATTGCAGATGATAGAAAGCGGACGTTGTCTATTGTCTGTGTGTTTGCGTTCTAAGTGGAGTAAACACAAAAAATATAAAAACTCTCCTGTTTTTTATGGAGCCATATTATGGTTTGGTTACATTTTATTTTCCTTTTTGCCATTATTATCTACGCGGCTAAATTGGGTGGAATCGGTGTAGGTATGGCTGGCGGCCTCGGTATGGCGGTCGCCGTTTTTATTTTCGGTATCCCGCCCGGACCGATGCCTCTTGACGTGATTTTGATCATCATGAGTGTGCTTTTTGCATGCTCTGTGATGCACGTCGCTGGCGGTATGGACTATATGATTCGTGTCGCTTCGCATATTTTGCGCAGTAATCCGAAGTACATCAATATCCTCGCTCCGGCAATCGCCTTTACGTTGACGATTTTCTCCGGTACGGGCTTTACCACGATGGCCATTTTGAACGTCGTTCAAGAAGTGGCTAAGCAAAATGGTGTTCGTCCCTCTCAACCGTTGACTTCGGCTGTGGTGGCTTCCCAAATCGCTATTTCCGCTTCTCCCATCTCTGCTGCTACGGCCGCCATGTATGTCGTGGTTGAAAAGATGGGCGTATCTTTCGGCGATGCCCTCATGGTGATTTTGCCTGCCGGTTTGTTCGGTGCCGCTGTTGCTTCTTTGATCTCTGCCTTCCAAGGCGTTGATCTCGCTAAGGACCCGATCTTCCAACAACGTATGAAGGAAGGTCTCGTTTCGATGACGAGTAAGGAAGAACTTGAAAAGCCGTTGCCGAAGGGAGCCAAGCTTTCTGTGGGCTTGTTCCTCTTGGGCGTGCTCTTCATCGTTTTGATGTTGCTCTTTAAGCAAGAGATCGGTCATACATTAGGCTCTCGCGACATCATCGTTATCACGATGCTCTTCATCTCGATGCTGATGTACTGGTTCTGTGATGTCAAGCTCACGAAGATTAAGGAATCCACGATCTTCCATGGCGGTTATGAATCCTTGGTTGTGATTCTCGGTATCTGCTGGTTTGCTTCTACCGTTATTGAAATTTATGTTCCCTCTATTAAGGAACAAGCTACGGTGTTGCTCGGCCAATACCCGGGTCTCTTGGCTTTGGCTTTCTTCTGCGTGTCTGCTTTGCTCTTCTCGCAAGGTGCGACCTCCGCATTGCTCGTCCCGGTGGCTGCCAGCCTCGGTTGCGACGCTCCCATGATTTTGGCTTGCTTCGTTGCCGTGTCCGGTATCTTCGTGACGAACGTTTACCCGACTTCCGCTTTCGCCGTTTCTTGCGACGATACGGGTTCTTACATGGGTAAATGGAGCGGCTCGTTTGTGATTAACCACCCCTTCTTCCTGCCGGGTTGCTTGGGTTTGGCTGCCGCTATCCCGTTCGGTTTCTTGCTTGCCAGTATCGTTTTCTAATTGGCAATTAAGAATTCAGTGAACTGAAAGCAAAAAAATCCCCGAAAGATCGAAATGGTTTTTCGGGGATTTTGAATGAAAAAGCCCAAGAAAAATCTTGGGCAAACTTGTTTTAGCGTTTAATTTTTAAAGGCCTCGAGCCTGATTGATTTTGTCTCGAGTTTCCTTAGCAACACGTGCGGCGGCTTCTTTGAAATCTTCGTTTTTAGAAGCATATAAAATCGCGCGGCTTGAATTAATCATCATGCCGCATTTATCAGTCGTTGCGCCGGCATTCACACAAGCTTGAATATCTCCGCCTTGAGCGCCGACTCCGGGTACGAGAAGGGGAAGGTCACCAACAATGGAACGAACCGCGGCAATTTCATTGGGATAGGTGGCGCCGACCACTAACCCTAACTGGCCGTTTAAGTTCCAAGGACCCGCGGCTAATTCCGCAACTCTTTGGTAAATCGGTTTACCGTCCACTTTCAGCATTTGAATGTCGTTGCCGCCTGGATTGGATGTTCGGCACAACAAGATGGCTCCCCGGTCTTCATACTCAAGATACGGTTGAACGGAGTCAAAACCCATGTAAGGGGAGAGCGTTACGGCATCTGCAGCATAACGCACAAACGCTTCTTTGGCATAGTGTTTGGCGGTAGAGCCAATGTCACCGCGCTTAGAATCCAAAACAACCGGAATGCTCGGGTAGTGTTGATGGATGTATTCAATAATGGCTTTGAGTTCGCCCTCGGCTCCACAGGAGGCAAAGTAAGCAATCTGAGGCTTAAAAGCACAGGCAAAAGAGGCGGTTGCATCTACGATGGCTGTACAGAACTCGTAGTAACAATCTTTCTTTTCTTTGATGCTGTCGGGGAAGCGGTTTTTGTCCGGATCCAATCCAACACACAAAAGTGATTGACTTTCAATCCAACGGTTTTTAAGTTTTTCGATAAAGGTCATGATTTCTCCCACCAAACATATTCTGAAAATTGTACTGGAGTGTTGCAAAGTTGCCTACTTGAAGCAATTTTTTGCCAATAGAGAAAAAGTATTTGACGCCCAAAAGAATTGCTTTTTATACTCAGAAACGCTTCTGATCCGTCGGTAAGAAATCTTGATCCGACGAATTCTTTTGTTTCCCATTTTGAGAAAATGTTTGGTTTTATTGAGGGTTGATTCGTGAACGCGTCGATGGAACTTTTTCTGGATTCATTTTGGGATATTTTATTGCCGGGACTGTTGGTAACGATTCCGCTTACAGCCCTATCGTTTACGTTTGCACTAATCATCGCGGTTATTGTGGCCTTGATTCAGTTTGCCAATGTCCCGATTCTTACCCAACTTGCCCGTTTTTATATTTGGATTATTCGCGGCACGCCACTTCTGGTTCAACTCTTTATCGTTTTTTACGGCTTACCTCACGTTGGTATTTTGATTGATCCTTTTGTCGCGGCCGTTGTTGTTTTTTCAATTAATGAGGGAGCCTATTGTTCAGAGACGATGCGTGCGGCATTGGAATCGGTTCCTAAAGGTCAGCTTGAAGCAGGTCTTTGCGCCGGTATGAGTTGGGGGCAAACCATTCGCCGCATTGTTTTGCCACAAGCCTTTCGAACAGCATTCCCCACACTGGGTAATTCCCTTATTTCCATGGTGAAGGATACGTCTTTGGCGGCCAACATCACGGTGACAGAAATGTTTATGACCACGCAGCGTATTGTGGCCAGAACGTACGAACCTTTACTGCTTTATGTTGAAGTAGGTTTGATCTATCTAATTTTCTGCACGGTATTGACCAAACTGCAAACGAGTGGAGAAAAGCGTTTGCAAAAGTACGGTCGCCGTTGATGCACGGGAGCTCAAATGATTGAAGTGAAAAATTTACGAAAATCGTTCGGCGACCTGGATGTGATTAAAGGGGTGGATCTGAAAATCAATAAAGGTGACGTCATCTCCATTATCGGCCCGAGCGGATCGGGAAAAACGACGCTTTTGCGTTGTATGAATTTTTTAGAAAAGGCCGATGCCGGAGTGATGACCTTTGATGAAAAAACATACGATATGAGTCGGATGCACCGCCAGGATATTTTGGCTATTCGCAAAAAGACGGCTTTTGTTTTTCAAAATTACAACCTGTTTTTCAATAAAACGGCATTGGAAAACGTAACCGAAGGACTCATTGTCGGACGAGGGGTTTCGAAAGCGAAAGCATTGGATATAGGACGAGCACTATTAAAACGAGTGGGTCTTGAAGACAGACAGGACTATTACCCTTCGGAATTGTCCGGTGGACAGCAACAGCGGGTAGCCATTGCCAGAGCCTTAGCGGCTGAGCCAGAAATCATTTATTTCGATGAGCCGACCTCAGCTCTCGATCCGGAATTAACGCAGGGTATTTTGACTCTGATGCGTGAAATGGCCGATGACGGAATGACAATGCTCGTGGTTACGCACGAAATGAGTTTTGCTCGCAACGTATCCAATAAAGTTTGGTTTATGGATGGGGGCGTTATGGTGGAATCGGGAAGCGCCAAGGAGTTTTTTGAGCATCCGAAGGATTCTCGTACAAAAGCGTTTTTGCAAATGACCGAAGAAGAAAGCGCTAAAGAATAATTTCAAAGGATATGAAAATGCTGAATCGTCGTACTTTTCAATTGGTTTTGCCCGTCGCTTTGTTATCTGTTGTGCTTGGAATAAGCGGCTGTTCTAAAGAAGAACCTGTCGATGCGCAAACGTCGGCAACTCAATCCGGTCAAGATCTTTTGGATCAAATTCGTACCAAAGGAAAAATTGTGATTGCGACGGAAGGGACTTGGTCGCCATGGACCTTTCATGATCAGTCAGGCAAACTCACTGGTTACGACATTGAAGTCGGTCGTTTAATTGCTCAAAGGTTGGGAGTTAAGCCGCAATTTGTGGAAGGAAAATGGGACGGACTGTTGGCAGGTATTTCTGCCGGTCGCTATGACATCATGATTAACGGTGTGGACATGACGCCTGAGCGAGAAAAAGCCTATCGTTTTACCGAACCTTATGCCTATAACCGTACGGTCGTTATCATTTCTGATCAAAATACTGAAATTAAATCCATGCAAGATTTAAAAGGTAAACAGACCGCGAATACCATTTCAAGCACCTATGCAGAAATTGCAGAAAAATACGGTGCAAAAGTGGATGGTGTTGACGATTTGAACCAAACCTTTGAATTGCTGTTGAGCGGTCGAATTGATGCAACACTAAATGCCGAGGTGGTCTATTACGACTACAAGAAAGTTCATCCACAGGCTGCTGTAAAAATCGCCACTATTGCTGATGAAACAACTTCTGTCGGTATTCCTCTGAAAAAAGAAGGAACGGAAAAATTGCAAGCCGAACTCAATAAAATTCTCAATGATTTAAGAGCATCAGGGGAACTATCCAAGCTTTCAACACAGTTTTTCGGTACAGATATTTCTAAGAAATAAAAGCGAGATTGATAGGTCCCTGAATCGTATAAAAGGGGCCTTTTTTTCAGGAGCTTAGAAGTGTCATTTACCTCTCAGATAGATACCGTGCGCGATTTTCAGTTGCCAAGAATTGGCCTTGGAACATGGAGTTTAAGAGGCGAGCAATGTGTTAATGCGGTTTGTTGTGCACTTCAATGCGGTTACCGGTTAATTGATACGGCCTCTTTTTATGGAAACGAGAAGGAAGTTGGAGAAGCAGTTCGACGCTCAGGACTGTCGCGTGAAAAAGTCATCATTCAAACAAAGCTTTACCCAGATCAGTACGACCAAGCCTCTAAGGCTATTGATGATGCGCTAAAAAAACTTAACTTAGACTACATTGACATCATGATGCTGCATCATCCCGCCAAAAATGACGTGATAGCATACCGAGCGATTGAGCAGGCTATTGCGAGACGAAAGGTAAGGGCGGCAGGTCTGTCTTGTTACTATATCCAGGAAACGACCGCATTTTTGCCACAAGTGGATATTCAACCGGTTTTGATTCAAAACGAAATCCATCCTTTTTACCAAGACAAGACCGTGGTGAAACATCTCCAGTCTTTGGGAATTGCTGTTCAGAGTTGGTATCCGTTTGGAGGAAGAGGTCACGCTCAAGAACTTTTTCAGAATTCTGTTTTGCTGACTATTGCTCGCACTTATGGCAAAACGGTGGCACAGATTATTCTTCGTTGGCATTTGCAGCGGGGCGTAACAGTTATTCCTGGTTCTTGTGATCAAGAACACATTAAAGAGAATTTAGCCATTTTCGATTTTCAATTGTCGCAAGAGGATATGCAGAAGATAGAAAGTTTAGATCGAAACGAAAAACATGATTGGTATTAAAAAAATCCCCTGAAAAGTCTACCTTTCAGGGGAGTCAAGTGATTAGCTAGAAACTTTTAAATAAGTTTTATTTTGAAACGCTTACCTCTAAAGAATTTCCATCTTGAGAGATTGTCACCTTAATGGATTCGTCAACTTCCATTGCTCGATAGTCACCTTTGATGGAAGCCGCGGTGACCTTGGCTGTTATCGTTTGACCGGCATCCAAAGCCTGTTGAATCGCAGGATCCATTAGATCAATACCGACTTGACCATCAACAAAATTCAGGCTTCCGTTGCCTAACTGAACCGTTTGGCCGGGAACCAACAGATAGGTACCGTCTTCTTGCACCGTAATATCCACAGAGTGATCGGCCTTGGAGTGGGCGACATGTTTCCCCGTTTGTGTGACGTTATCAACAAACGAATTAATGATGCCAAATTGGCCGTTTTCAACCACTACTTTACCGTTGCTGTGATCATTTCCGCTTGTCCCAAAGGAGTCGATAAAGCCCAAAAGCTTACCGCCCTTAACGATGGTACCGCCACGGTAAACGTTGTGGCCGGTTAAAACTAATGTACCGCTGCCGTCTTTAATGAGTTGACCATCGTAGCCGTCTGTACCTGTTTCAGTCTTTTGCAGACGATCACTGATTGCCTTGGCACGTTTTTGATAGTATTGAGCGCGCCACTTTCTGGCATCCGAAACAGCAATGGAATCGTCATCTACACCGACAACAGTGACGTGGTTGCCGACAAGATAGGCGCCGCCAATTTTTTCCGGTTCAGCGCCGGCTTCGTAGATAACGCCTGCATTTTCCGTATCTTTGCCATTGTTGGTGATGGCCATCCACTCTTTATCTTCTTTGCGGCGTTGATCCCAGCCGACCTGAGAAATGTCATTGGTCCACACGTCAAGCTTTCTTTGGTTTTGTGTGTACTCAAGCGTACCCAAGAGTTGAGACGGGCCATACATCGCCTTACTTAAATCGGGCGTTCCCCAACCCAAGCGGTCAGATACTTGACCCTCTTTGAGGTTCTTGTCCCAACCATCCATTAAAGAACCATCCGGATTACGGTGATTGGCTGTTGAAAAGAGCACAGTTCGGGCTTGAACGGCAGTCATGTCCGGATAACGGGAAAGAATAACGCCCATGGCCCCTGTAATGTGTGGCGCGGCCATAGAGGTGCCGGTTAAGTACGAATAGTAGGGGGTGCCTAATGGCGTTCCTTCTTTGACGAAATTCCCTTCATCGTCGGTTTGACCGGGGATGAAATAGTCTCCGTCAACGACAGAGGAGCTATAAATATGAGCGCCTGTACCGGCAACAGCCCACCATTTACCATTACCCGCCTCATCGAACTTAGTGATTAAGCCGTATTTAGCCTTGGCACCTTCACCCGATAACTTTTGAAGGCCGGCAGCGGCGATCCAGTGACTTTCAGCTTCAGGATTAAAGTACGGATACAAAGCACGATAGTAGGGATGCTTCATATCCCGATTACCCGTTGTCATCACCTGGACCGTGTTGCTGTTTTTAACGGCATCATAGGCGGCGTCGACGAAGTTTTTCCCCTCGTCATAAACCTTTTGGAATAGGAAATATTCGTACTCTGTTTCCTGAGTGGTGTTGACGGGCAGCATGTCGGAAATATCAAAACCGTCAGCGCCGTTCACTTTACCGTTGGGAACGATACGAGTGTTGGTACCGAAGCTGTTGTTGATGACTTGTGCTCCATCTTTTACCAAGGCACCCCATCCCTGATAGAAGAATTCGTAGTCAAGGAATGGACCGTAGTTGCTCGAGTCCGTGCCACCGGTATTGCCCGAATAAAGTTCAGCTCCCCAGGCAACACCGTGGAAAACAGACCCATCTCGATTACCAGCAATGGTGCCGGCGACGTGAGTGCCGTGAGAATCGTTGACATTGACCATCCAATCACCGGAAACGTCAAAAGGTTCTCCTTTCTCATAGGTGGCGTCAAATTGCTTTGCAGCCCCTTGGGGATAACGATTGCCGGTTCGGCTGTATGTGCCTTGAGCGGTGGTGGCGTGGAAACGTTCTCCTCTTAAATCAGGATGCGATTGCAAAAGTGCACCGGAATCCATCACGCCGAGCTTCACACCCTGACCGTGAAAACCTAATGCATAAGCGTTGGCAGCCTTCATAGCGGTCAAGCCCCAATCTTTTTTGAATTCTTTGCTTTGCCACGAAGCAACGGCTTGGCTCATTGTTGACGGACTGTCTGCCACTTGACCTTTTTCAACATACGCTTGGGCAGGCAAAGCTAAAAGCGCACTCAAAGTGACAGCAACAGCCAAAACACATGTCTTTGGTTTCCCATGAGTGCGTTGTGTCTCATTTGTGACAACATAGGTTTGACGGCTTTCGCTCCAAAGAGTTTTAAATAGCTTATTCATAGACTTATCCCCCTCTATCAACACATATGTCTAGGAGAATACGCCCGAAAAATTTAGCGCCCCATTATCGTTAATACCACTTGACCGAATGCATGAGAGGTGTACTAAAAATCGAGTTTTTCTAGTAAAAATCGCTTAGAAGCCATCAAAGAAATCTTTTGTTATGTGTTAGACTCAAAGGCACTTGGTGAAAAGTTTTTTCTATGAGCGTTGTATATCAAACCTCCCTTTCTTGGCGTTGGCACTCCTAAAGCGGGTGCCTGAGGTTGTTGCAACGATTTTCAAAACCCGCCTTAATCTGAGCGGGTTTATTGTTTGAATCCCAATCCATCCATATAAGTCCGCCTGATTAAGAACTATTAGGAGTGACTTATGTCTACTATGAATGCTTTCTTTGGTCAGTACGGTGGTCAATATGTACCTGCTGAACTTATTCCTGTGTTAAATCAATTGGAAACGGAATTTTGTAAAGCACAAAAGGATCCGGACTTCAGGAAGGAATTAAAGTCTTTGTTGTGTGATTATGCCGGCCGTCCGACTCCGTTGACGCCGTGTCGTAATTTGACACGGGGGACAAGGACAAAAATTTACCTCAAACGCGAAGATTTGCTGCACGGCGGCGCCCACAAGACTAATCAGGTATTGGGGCAGGCTCTTTTAGCGAAACGTATGGGAAAAACACGCATTATTGCAGAGACTGGAGCTGGCCAGCATGGAGTGGCAACGGCTTTGGCTTGCGCATTAATGGGTTTTGAATGTGTGATTTATATGGGGGCTAAGGATATTGAACGACAAAAGCCCAATGTCTTTCGTATGGAGTTGATGGGGGCCAAGGTCATCGCCGTAACAAAAGGTTCTGCAACTTTAAAAGAAGCCTGCGAGGCGGCTCTTGATGATTGGGTTGAGAATTTAGACACTACCCATTATTTGTTAGGAACAGCAGCCGGCCCCCATCCCTTCCCAACAATTGTTAGAGAATTCCAAAAGGTGATTGGTGAAGAGGCAAAAAAACAGTTTCTCTTTGCAGAGCAGAGCTTACCCGATGCAGTAATCGCTTGTGTAGGCGGAGGCTCCAATGCAATTGGTCTTTTTAATGATTTCATTGATGAAGAAAATGTGAAGTTAATCGGAGTGGAACCTGCTGGTTTCGGTATCTCAAGCGGAAAGCACGGATGCGTTTTGCAGACGGGGATAGAAGGAATCTTCTTTGGGGCTAATGCTCTCAATATGCAAAACGAAAAAGGGGAAATTGAAGAGTCCTATTCCATTGCTGCTGGCTTGGATTTCCCTTCCGTTGGGCCTCAACATTGCTATTTGCAGTCTATCGGCCGAGCTCAATATGTGGGGATTACGGATGTTGAGGCGCTTGAGGCTTTCATGCTTTTGAGCCTGCAAGAAGGCATTATTCCGGCGTTGGAAAGTTCTCACGCTTTGGCCTATGCCCTAAAAATGGCGAAGGCTGATCCTATGAGAGAGCAAAAAGTTATCGTGAATTTATCGGGGAGAGGAGATAAGGATATTTTCCAAGTTTACGATCGCCTAAAAGCTGAAGGCATTTTGACCGACGGACATCTCAGTACAGAGTCTCTGGCGGCGTTTCAGGAAAAATATCATCTCATTTAAAAGAGGACGACAAAAAGGACGACTGAGATCGTCCTTTTTGAAATTTATTTTGACAAGATGGCGTTTTCAAGTTTGTAGGGCCATTGCAAGGTTCCGTACATGTTGTAGACATGTTTGTAGCCGGTCGAAATGAGGATTCGTGCGGCGTTTTCAGCACGAACGCCTGAGCGGCAATGCACAAGGACCTTTTGATCAAAATCGGGGACAGCGGTTAATTTTGCACCGGATTTAAGTGAAGATAGCGGTACATTAACCGATCCTTTGATGTAGCCTTCTGTCAATCGTTCAATCGGATTTCTCACATCAATTACAACCACGCCTTCTTTGATCATCTTTAAGGCTTCTGCCGGAACCACTTTTTGGTAGGCTTGGTTAGTAAAAGTTAGTGGAACGGCTGGTTGAGGTTCTACCGGTTCCAAGGCATGTGCGTTGGAAATCGCCAAGATAGTCAGTGAGGAAAGAAAAAGAGCTCTTAGCATATGAACGTTCCTAAAAAACAATCCCCAAATCGTTGAGAGATGGGGATTGCGGTTACCTTAAATTAGCGGTTAGTGTAGTCGTCGATAGGGATATATTTCAATTCCTGCGTATCGCGGAAAACTTTGGGTTCCGGCAATTCCGGCATTTCAGGAATCTTCGCATCGGATTTACCTAAGACGCTGTGTAGTTTTTCTTCATCGAGTTCCTTACACCATTTGCCAACCACAATCGTGGCGATACCGTTGCCGATGATGTTGGTCAAAGCGCGGGCTTCAGACATGAAGCGGTCGATGCCGAGAATCAAAGCGAGGCCTGCCACGGGGACGTGACCCACGGCTGAGAGGGTAGCGGCCAGAACAATGAAGCCGGAACCCGTGACACCGGCAGCGCCTTTACTTGTTAAAAGCAGCACGGCCAAGAGAGTGAGTTCTTGGGTCAGCGTCATGTCAACGTCACAAGCTTGCGCGATGAAAACGGCTGCCATCGTGAGGTAAATCGCTGTGCCGTCCAAGTTAAAGGAGTAACCGGTCGGAACAACAAGACCTACGACCGATTTGCTCACACCGGCTTTTTCAAGCTTATCCATGATCTTGGGCAGCGCGGATTCAGAAGAAGACGTGCCCAACACAATGAGAAGCTCTTCCTTGATGTAGCAGATGTATTTCCATACGGAAAAACCTGCGTAGCGGCAAATGGCACCCAACACAACGAAGATGAAGAGCAGGCAGGTGAGATAGAACGTACCCATCAGTTCGGCCAAAGGCAGAAGCGATTGGACACCGTATTTGCCGATCGTAAAGGCCATGGCACCAAACGCACCGATCGGGGCGACCTTCATGATCATGTTGACGATTTGGAAAAGGATTTGCGAGCTCTTTTCAATCACGTCAAAGACCAAGGTGCCGCGGCCACCGAATTGGTGTAAAGCGATCCCGAAAAGGATGGAGAAAAAGAGTACTTGCAAAATGTTGCCTTCAGCAAAAGCGCTCACCACCGTGTTCGGGATGATGTTCATCAGGAATTGCGCCGTTGACTCCATCTTGTCGCCCGAGGTGTAAACGGCAACAGAACCGGCATCAAGCGTAGCCGGATCAATGTGCATGCCGCGGCCAGGCCCCAGGGTGTTAACCAGGATAAGACCGACCACCAAGGCAATGGTACTGACAACCTCAAAGTACAAAATGGCCAAGCCGCCCGTTTTGCCCACTTTTTTCATGTCTTCCATGCCGGCAATACCGGTCACAACTGTACAGAAGATCACCGGGGCGATAATCATTTTGATTAATTTGATGAAGCCGTCTCCGAGCGGCTTCATGGAAGCACCGAGGTCCGGGTAAAAATAGCCGAGAAGAACACCGATGATGATCGCGCAGATCACCTGGAAGTACAGAACTTTATAAATAGGTTTTTTCATATCCGTCCTTTCTGTAAGGGCGGGTACCTCGATCTCGAAAACTGTTAGGCAGAGATCTGAAGCCCACAAGAGTTGTAAAGAGAGCGCCAAAATTTGACGCACGTCGAGTATTGTACGGGTTATCCCTGTATTTTTTCAATAAGCAAACCACCTGATGTTTTTTCAGTGAGGGTGTTAATCAGGTTTTCTGCTTGTGACTGTGGAACTGAAACCGTGAAGGTGGCATCCATTGCGAAGTCTTTTTCGAGAATTCTTGCCTGATGGTTTTCAAATTCTCGAAGAGCAATATTGACAAAAGGATGTTCCAGTGTGAATTTCAAAAGATCGGATGGAACACGTTCGGTTACTGGGAGAGTTTCCAATCCTAACTTAACCAATCCCTGATAGGCACGAACCAAACCGCCTGTTCCCAGCAAAATGCCGCCGAAATAGCGGGTGACAACCGCAGCGATCTCTCCCACCCCGCAATGAAGCAAGACGGTAAGCATTGGGCGACCTGCCGTACCTTTCGGTTCTCCGTCGTCACTGGCACCGATTTGAGCCGTACTGCCAGGTTCGCCTGCCACGTACGCCCAACAATTGTGAGTTGCCTGGTCGTGCTCGGCTCGGATAGAGTCGATAAATGCCTTAGCTTCTTCTGGAGAACTCACTCGAGCCATTGTCACGATGAAACGTGAGCGGTGAATCGTTTCTTCCGCCCGGTGAATTTCTCCGGCCGCAAGGTTCGGAACGTTATAACGGTCAGCCATTGTCTATGCAAGAAATGGCCCGGGAAAGAGTAATCCTTCTCGGGCCAGGTATCAGATCATTCGGTTGATACCGATTACATCATCGGCATACCGTCCATACCGCCCATGGCTGGGGCCACAGGTTGCTTGTCTTCAGGGATGTCACCGATCATGCAGTCAGTGGTGAGGATCAAGCTGGCAACAGAAGCGGCATTTTGCAAGGCCGTACGGGTTACCTTGGTCGGATCCAAGACACCCATGGCAACCATGTCGCCGTATTCGCTCGTCTGAGCGTTAAAGCCGTAATTGCCTTCACCATTGGCCACAGCGTTCACGACCACGCTCGGTTCGAGACCGGCGTTACCGACGATTTGGCGCATCGGTTCTTCCATGGCGCGCAAGACGATCTTGATGCCGGCCGTTTGTTCTTCGTTGTCACCCTTCAATTGAGCAACAGCCTTTTGGGCACGAACGAGAGCAACACCGCCTCCCGGCACCACACCTTCTTCAACGGCAGCGCGGGTAGCATGCAAGGCGTCATCAACACGAGCCTTCTTTTCCTTCATTTCAACTTCGGTGGCAGCACCGACCTTGATCAAGGCAACGCCACCGGCCAACTTGGCCACACGTTCTTGAAGCTTTTCACGGTCATAGTCGCTCGTTACGCTTTCGATTTGCGTGCGGATGTTCTTGACACGTGCTTCGATCATTTCGGGGTTACCGGCGCCGTTGATGATCGTGGTGTTTTCCTTGTTGACTTCAACGCGCTTGGCTTGGCCCAAGTGTTCAAGCGTAGCCTTGTCGAGAGACAAACCGATATCCTTCGTGACAAGCGTGCCGCCCGTCAAGATGGCGATATCTTCCAAGGTAGCCTTACGGCGATCACCAAAGCCCGGAGCCTTAACAGCGCAGACCTTCAAGATGCCGCGCAAGCTGTTCACAACGAGCGTAGCGAGGGCTTCGCCTTCCAAGTCTTCGCAAATGATCAAGAGCGGACGACCGGCCTTGGCCACTTGTTCAAGAATCGGGAGCAAATCACGGATGTTGCTGATCTTTTGGTCGTGCAACAAGATGTACGGGTTTTCAAGGACAGCCACTTGCTTGTCCGGATTCGTGATGAAGTACGGGGAGAGGTAGCCGCGGTCAAATTGCATACCTTCGACCACATCCAATTCGTTCTTCAAGGACTTGCCGTCTTCAACCGTGATCACGCCTTCCTTGCCGACCTTTTCCATGGCTTCAGCGATGATTTCACCGATTTCTTGATCGCTATTGGCAGAAATAGAACCGACTTGAGCGATTTCCTTCGTGGTGGTCACGGGCTTGCTGATCTTCTTCAATTCAGCAATGGCGCATTCAACAGCCTTGTCGATACCGCGCTTCAAATCCATCGGATTCATGCCGGCGGCCACAAACTTCATACCTTCAACAACGATGGCTTGAGCCAAAACCGTAGCGGTCGTTGTACCGTCACCGGCATTGTCGTTGGTCTTGGAGGCCACTTCACGAACCATTTGAGCGCCCATGTTTTCGAACTTATCCTTGAGTTCGATTTCGCGGGCAACTGTCACACCGTCCTTGGTGACCAAGGGGCTACCGAAGTTGCGATCCAACACAACATTACGACCCTTCGGACCCAACGTCACTTTAACGGCGTTAGCCAAAATGTTGATGCCGCGAACCATGCGCACGCGGGCGTCATCACCAAAAAGAACTTGTTTAGCAGTCATGGGTTAATACTCCAACTAATAAATCAGTACCGGCGGAAAATTATTCCAACACGCCCATGATGTCTTCTTCACGCATCACGAGCAATTCTTCACCTTCAACCTTAACGGTTTGGCCGGCGTACTTACCAAAGAGCACGCGGTCGCCCACTTTCACATCCATCGGGATGATCTTGCCGGCGTCGTCACGCTTGCCAGGGCCAACAGCCAAGACTTCACCTTGGTCGGGCTTTTCACCAGCGCTATCCGGAATAACGATACCGGCAGCGGTCGTACGTTCACTTTCCAGGCGCTTGACGATCACACGGTCGTGCAGAGGACGAATTTGCATTTGGAATGTCTCCTAACTATTAAATTCAAAAATCGATTCTAAAAAGACCCATTCTGGGTCAATTTTTGGGAAATTTCTTTTCGATTGCGGGACAATATGCGCAACCGAACCATTTCCCCCTTGAAACTAATGCTTCATATGGGGATGCTTTTTTCTATTTCAAGGGGATAGGCTAAAAAAGATGAAAAATTTTACTTTCTCAAGCTTTATTTCATTGTTAACTTGTTGTTTTGTAATGGAAATGGCTTGGGCGCAAAATTTTTTGCCACCTACAGTTTCAGATGCTTTACGGTCTGAGAATCTAGAGAAGAATCAGATGGCTGCCAGCGTGGTAGCTTTGGACGGGGGGCGGCTTTCTTTAAATTGGCGAGATCGAGTCAAGGTTATTCCCGCCTCAACTGAAAAAATGGTAACAACGTTGGCGGCTTTGGAATTTTTGGGGCCGGATTGGCGTTGGAAAACCTCGTTTTATTACACAGGGGAAATTTCAGACGGCGTTTTAATCGGAACCCTTTTTATTAAGGGAGGGGGCGATCCTAAATATGTGGTTGAAAATTTGTGGAGAGACCTATCGCGTCTAAAGTCCATGGGGATTAACCATATCGCAGGAGACGTTGTTATTGATCGCTCGTACTTTGAAAAAGATAAGCAAGATCCTGAATTTGAAGAGGATTGGGATCGCCCTTATACCGCTTCGGCGGATGCGGCGCTTTTAAACTACCGTTCTATTGCGCTGACCCTGACGCCTCAAAAAGAGCAAAGGCGAGCACTTGTTACCGTCTCGCCTCAAGTGGATGGACTTGAAGTTCCGGTATCGGTTCCGTTAGCTCGACGCAAAGCCTGTGTGCAATGGCGTCAGGCTTTGGAATTGGATATAGAAAATCCATGGTCTCCCCAGTTTGAAGGAGCTTTGCCCGCAGGGTGTGATGAAAAAATCCTGGCTTATCTCGTGCCGGATGCCAATTTGTATTGGCAGGTTTATATGAAGAGCGTTTCTCGTCAAGTCGGATTAGCCTGGGATGGAAAGGTCATTGAAGGAGGAGTTCCTGAAGCGGCACAGCTCTTATTTGATGCCTGGTCGGACGATTTAGGCACGCTTGTAAAACTCACCAACAAGTTCAGCAATAATGTTTTTGCCAAACATCTTTTGCTGACAATGGCCGCTAAGGACAGTCCACAAAGGCCGGCGAGCTATTCTCACGCACGAAAAATCGTTGAGCAGTGGTTAACGTTGGCTGTTAAAACGGCGCCAGGTGAAATCACTCTAGATAACGGATCGGGACTATCTCGCAGAAGTCGGGTAACGGCGCGCGCCATGACCAAACTGATTGCCTATGGTTGGAAGAGTGCCAGAATGCCGGAGTGGATTTCATCATTTCCCATATCGGCAACGGATGGCACGATGTCTAAGCGTCAGGTGGCTCCCGGCCATGCCTATATCAAAACGGGGTTACTTAATAATGTGAAATCCGCCGGTGGCATGGTGCAGGCAAGAAGCGGTAAGCGATACGCGCTTTACGCCGTTGTCCAAGGAAAAAATGCCACCAAAACGGACGCTCCCATTGATCGCTTGATCGAATGGATTTATTTCAACGGTTAGAAAGACCAGCTTGCTTAATCAAACAAGTGCTTCAAGCAGGGCTCAACCTGAACGCCTTCCCGATAGTCACTGCCGGACTTGTAGGTGTAGTCAATTGCAAGACTCACAAACTTCATGGCGAGTAACACGGCTTCGTTTAAGAATTTCCCTTGAAGCATGGCTCCGGTTAAAACACTTGTGAATAAATCGCCTGTTCCGCAGGTCGCAAAAGGAATGCGCGGCGTACTGAAGTCGTGATAAGCACCAGTCTCTGCGTCGTAGCACGCCACCTTAATTTGTCCTTCTTCAGCCGGAACACTGGTGATGACAACTTTTTGTTTTTGATGACCACTGGCAAGCGTGCGACAAATGTTTTGCAAGGTGTCATGGTCGGGAGCCGTCGAATTGTAGGGTTGATCAAGCAATAAACAGGCTTCCGTGTAATTGGGGGTGATGACATCGGCTTCTTTTGTCAAAGCGCGCATGTGCGTGACAAATTCAGAATTTAATGTTGGGTAAAGAGTGCCATCATCGCCCATTGCAGGATCCACAACGACAAGAACGTTTTTTGAATTTAAACGGGCGAAGCGGGCGATTGCTTCTTTGACGATTTCAATTTGACCAATATCGGCTAAAAAACCGCTGTAAATACAGTCATAGGTAAGGCCGAGTTTTTGCCACTTATCCATAAAAGTGCTCATTTTTGAGCTGAAATCGGAGAAGGTGAAGTCGCCATACGTAAAGTTATTGCTGAAAATGGCAGTGGGAAAGGGACAAACTTGAGCGCCCATTGCAGAAATCACCGGGATGGCTGCCGTCAGTGAGCAGCGACCGAATGAACAAAGATCGTGAATTGCCAAAACTCTTTTTGTAGCCATGGAAAAATTCCTTGACATTGAGGGATGCTATTTATTTGTAGTAATGAACAGTAAAGTCTAATCGGATTTCTTTGACTGTGCATAGTTCGTTTGACCTAGGTTCCTTTTTTCAGAAAAACAGAAACTTTGAGCTAACTCAAAGAAAAAATTAGTCGACAAAAATAAAGCAAAAAAATGTAGGTGATAAAAAATTGAAATTTAACTAACTATATGATACTTAAAGGATATTTAAGCTATACAAGGTTCTTTTAAAGAAAATATCCGATAATTTTCTAAGGAAAATTAAGTAATTGGAAGCGATAACTCTCAAAAACGGGAAACAAGTTTCTTTAGCGATATCCTTGCTCTTGAATCGCAATTGAAAATGAATGCTGATTTTTTCAAGGTATTGCCGAAGAATGTTGTTTTAATCATGTTTATTGTCGGCTTTTTGTTGAGTGTTTTCGACTATTGATAAAAGGCAGAATTAATTGAAGGGGTTTGTTTAAATAGATTGAATCAATAAACTGTCTCCTCACAACTTGAGCGGTGGCTCTTTTTGTACCGAATAAACGGACTGGCGGTGACGGCGCGCGACAAAAACGGTAAGACCGAATCACCGGTAAATGCTCATAGGAGATAGAAAATGACCTTTAAAGCAAAAATGACTGCGATGGCGGCTATTTTGGCTGCTGCCGGTGTGATGGCTCAGGCACAGGCTGCCGAAGTTTACAACGTGGGTTCAAACATGGCTTTTGCTCCGTTTGAATACGTGGACGAAAACAATCAGCCGGCCGGCTTTGAAATGGAATTGATTGTGGCGATTGCCAAAGCTCAGGGCGCAGAGGTGAAATTACACAACGTTCCCTTTGATGGTCTGATTCCCTCTCTTCAAACAGGAGCCATTGATATCGCCATGTCCGGCATCACCATTACCGATCAACGCAAGCGTCGTGTTCTTTTCTCAACGCCTTATTATCAATCGGGTTTGGCGGTGATGGTTCGTGAAGCCGATAAAGGTAAGTACACCACGATTGATAGTGTCAAGGGCAAGACCCTGTGCGCTCAAATCGGTACGACCGGTGCGATCACCGCTCGCAAATTCTCCGGCAAGAACGTGAAGGAATTCAATAACGCTCCGGAAACTTTCATGGAATTGCAATCGGGCGGATGTGATGCGGTTGTGCATGACAAGCCTGTTATGGATTACTATATGGCTCGTCGCGGCACTAAAGGTGTGTTCCGTTTGCCTGAAACCTTGTCGGCTGAAGATTATGGTATCGCAGTGGCAAAGAACAACCAGAAGCTTGCCGATTGGGTAAACACCGGTCTTGAAAAGATCAAGGCCAGTGGCGAGTACGATAAGATCTATACCAAGTGGTTCGGCGCCCAAAAATAAAGAAGGCTGAGAGCCGGCCGGATGGTAGAAAGGATTAGAAAATGATGAAAAAATTTTTACTCTCGTTGGCTGTCGGAGCTGCTTTGGCTACAAGCGCTCAAGCGGCAACAATCAGTGTTGGAACCGAAGCAACGTTTGCACCGTTTGAATTCATGGATGAACAAACGAAGCAATTGACCGGTTTTGACATGGAAATCATTGAAGCGGTTGCTAAGGAAATGGGCGATGACGTGCGTGTGCACAACATGGGTTTCGATGCCTTGATTCCGTCGCTTCAAACCGGAATCATCGATGTGACGGTTGCCGCCATGACGATTACGCCGGAGCGCCAAAAGAGGGTGGATTTCACCGATCCCTACTATCAGTCCGGCCTTGTGATCATGGTGCGCAAGGAAGATGCCAAAAAGTACACAAATTTTGAAAGCCTTGAAGGCCAACGTTTGTGTGCACAGATCGGTACGACCGGAGCCATGATGGCCAAGCGCGTGAAAAACGCCAAGGTGACCGAATTTAACAGCATCACGGAAGCCTTTATGGAATTAAAGACAAAGGGCTGTACGGCTGTGATTAACGATAAGCCGGTGGCGGACTATTACTTGGTCCGCCGCGGTGATGAGACAGTCACGACTGTGCCTCAGGTCTTCGATGCAGAGCATTACGGCATGGCTGTTAAAAAAGGCAACAAGGCCCTCATTGAAAAGCTCAACGAAGGTCTTAAGCGCATTCGCGCCAACGGTGTCTATGACAAGATCTACACCAAGTGGTTTGGCGCTCATTAATTCATAGAGAATACACAATAAAAAATGTTTGACTTTCAACTTATCATTGACTCGCTTCCCTTGCTATTCCAAGGGGCGTGCGTCACGGTTCAGATTACGGCGATCAGCGTGGGCCTGGGGTTATTCTTCGGTCTTTTTATCGGTATCGCCCAGATTTCCCGTGTAGCCTTTTTCAGAGTTCCTGCAAAAGTCTATGTGGACTTTTTGCGCGGCACGCCGCTCTTGGTTCAGATCTTCATGATCTACTTTGCATTGCCGCTTTTGATCGGGACGCGTATTGATCCCTTCATTGCGGCCATTGTGGCTTGCAGTATCAACAGCAGCGCTTACATTGCCGAAATCTTCCGTGCCGGTATTCAGTCGATTGATAAGGGTCAGATGGAAGCCGGTCGTTCTTTGGGCTTGAATTGGTCTCAGACGATGCGCTTTATCATCATTCCCCAAGCGTTTAAGCGAATCATCCCGCCGCTTGGCAATGAATTTATCGCCATGTTGAAGGACTCTTCTTTGGTGTCCGTGATTGGTTTCGAAGAATTGACTCGTCAAGGTCAGTTGGTGATTGCCAGCACGTACGGTGCCATGGAAATTTGGACTGCCGTTGCATTGATTTACTTACTGATGACCATGCCGATTACCCGTTTGGTCGCTTATTTGGAAAAGAGGTTTAAGTCAAATGATCGTAATTAAAGACTTAAAAAAGGCCTTCGGCGATCATGTCGTTCTGCCTTGTGTGAACATGGAGATCAAAGAGCGCGAAGTGGTGGTGATCATCGGTCCGTCGGGTTCTGGTAAGAGTACGCTTTTGCGTAGCATCACGCATTTGGAGCAGCCGACAGCAGGCAAGATTTTTATCGCCGGTGAAGAAGTCGATGATAAAACCAATATTGACCACATCCGCGCGGAAGTCGGAATGGTGTTCCAGCACTTCAATTTGTTTGAAAATATGACGGTGCTGCAAAATCTGACACTCGCTCCGATTCAGGTTCGTAAGATGAGTAAAGAGAAAGCCGAAGAAATCGCGTTCCGCCTTTTGGATAAGGTGGGCTTGCGCAATAAGGCTGATCAGTACCCCTCTCAGCTCTCCGGCGGTCAGAAACAGCGTGTGGCTATTGCCCGCGCATTGGCGATGCGTCCGAAGGCTTTACTGTTCGATGAACCGACCTCTGCTTTGGACCCGGAAATGGTCAAAGAAGTGCTTGATGTGATGAAGCAGTTGGCCAAAGAAGGTATGACCATGGTGGTCGTTACGCACGAAATGGGTTTTGCCCGTGAAGTGGGTGACCGTGTGATCTTCATGGATGGCGGCAGCGTTGTGGAAGAAGGAACGCCAGAGCAGATCTTTAGTAATCCGCAGCACAATCGTACGAAAGCATTCTTGTCGAAAGTGCTCTAAAGAAAACGTCGCTTAATGAAAGAGGCCGAGAGGGGAGATTCCTTTCTCGGCCTTTTCCCTTTGAGTTAATGTTCTACGAGTTCAATAGCCTCTTTGCCGGTTATGTGTTCGATGGCAATATCAATGATGGCAACGTAGGCAAGTTTTTGATGGGCTTCGGCTTCTCCCACTTTTCGATAATCCGGAGCAAATTTATCGACGAGTTTTTCTAAAACGGCGAGTTTTTCCTTAGGATCGGTAACGAATCGTGCGGTGCCGAAAACAACAACGCTGCGAAAGTAACTTGTGAGCGTTTCAGGATGGATTTCGTCTTTTTCAATGACGCATAACGATACTTTGGGATTGGCTTTAAGAGCCGTAATTTTATGGCCCATCGGAGCACTGTGGATGTAGAGGTGCCCTTCGTCGTAGACCGGACTGACAGGTACCGCGTACGTATAGCCCGTGATGTTGTCAAAAATAGCCAACACTGCATTGGTGGTTTTTCTCAAAATATCAATTGATCGTTCCTGAGAGATTTGCTGCAAGTGGCGACGCATGTTGGGAAACATGGATATGCTCCTTATTGAGTGACTTTAAGACCGACAATGCCGATCAAAATCATGGATAAGAACAGAATCCGGCAAAAACTCACCGGTTCGTTAAATAAAAGAATTCCCAAAATGACAGTACCCATGATGCCGATACCGGTCCAAACTGCATAGGCCGTACCAATGGGGATCGTTTTGAGGGAATGGGCAAGAAGGAAAAAACTCAAAATCATCACGCCAATCGCAAGGATTGAAGGGATGAGACGTGTGAAACCGTGGGAGTATTTCAGGGCGATTGCCCAGCCGATTTCAGTTAAACCGGCGAAAAATAAAGACAGCCAGGCCATAAGTCATTCCTTTAGCCGGGGCCGTCCCCAATGGTGCAAAGAGCGGTCGTCCGCTGCCTGGCAGTATAACAAAGTTAGCGACTAGGAAGGCTTGCCATTTTGACCGTATTGCAGATATCCAACGCTCGCATGGCGTTGTAGGAACTCATCAAGTATTGGCGGTAGGCCAACCCGCAACCAACAGTGCCATTGTGAATACCAGCCATCGCAACGCTCTTGAGATAACGGACAAGGTCTCGGAATTCTTTCGCCGAAAGAGTCAACCGTTGAGTTAAGTTTGCTAAACAAGCAGGCTTCGGACCGCTAAAAGTGTGGTTCTCGCACGCTTTCATAATGCAATGGACTTCTTCGCTTTTGAACTGAAATGGCATGATTCATTTTCCTCATTTCTTCTGCTTTTCAGTATCTCAAGTTACTAGGAAATACTTCTCTCAACTTGTTAGAAAATTTTTAAGGAATATCTGGTTGACTGAAATTAATTTAATAGAATCAAACGGATAAACTATTTCGCTTGAGGCGAATTTTTCAAATATTTGAGAAATGACACAAAGATTTGCATAAGCGCCGGCACAGAGTACCGGCGCTAGCGCGAAAAGAAAACTATTTGGCGATTTCGTTAACAACAGCTAATGCGTTTAGCGTTCTGGGAAAACCGATATACGGCATGGCGACCATAATGGTATCAATCAGATCCTGTTTGGAGTTGCCGACAGAAAAGTTGGCGGCCGTGTGTGCTTTTAACTGTGGCTCACAACCGCCCAAACACATAATGGCGGTGAAAGTGATCAGTTCGCGGGCTTTCAAGTCAAGACCTGTGCGTGTGTAGAAATCACCGAAGCAGTAGGCGGTCAATGCCTGTTTGCTGATATAGGCTTGATTTTCGGGGGTTGACGCATGCATTTTGTCAATGGCGTTACCAAAAATGCCCTTTTGCACTGCGAGTCCCTTTTCAAAGCGCGTAGTTTCATTGACCGTGCTTTGCGAAGTTGGGATTGGATTTTGTCCCAGCTTTTGCAATGCGTCATTGACTTCCACGAGAGCACTTTCAACCCGAGTAATACCGATGTAGGGGGCGCACTGATAAAGCGTTTCTTTGATTTCTACCACAGACATACCGGCTTTGAGCGCATCCGCCATAGCCTGATGAAGACGGGTTACGCCGCTGATGGTTGTCAGCGCAGCCAAAGTGATCATGGTGCGATTTTTAACCGACATTTCGCCGGCTTTCGGCATTTCTTTTTTAAGAAAGTAGTCTTCAATCGCTGAGAAATCTGGATCCATCTTAGACAATTGACTATCTTGTGCACTCGGTGTTGCGAGGGCGTCGGCGGCAAAAGCCGCGGGAATAATGGAACTGCTCATCAATAAAGTCCTTCTTTTCATTCGTATTCTCCTTGTTTGGAGGGTTATGCGTTAAGTCTAAAAATTAGGACTTGACTGAACCTCTACAAAAAGGGCGAATTTTTGCCTAAAACTGAAAAAGAGCTTTTTTAGAAATGAATTGGTCAATGAGGGTTTTGGTCAATAATTCATTGTGAAATAAAGTAAAAATATGTAATTTGAGAGGATTAGGCAAAAACGTGATCAATTTTGTCTTGTTTGAGAAAACGATTTTTGCCAATAATAGACACTAGTGAGGTGTCATTATGCAAAGTGAAAGATTAGAGAAAATGAACGAAGAGCTCAGAGCCATCACGCTTGAGCATACGCCGGAACTGGGAACCTTTCCCACGATTATTCCTGGCTTAAGTTTGTCCAGACGTGAGCAGGGTAACTGTGAAGGGGCCAGTATTTATTCAACGAGTTTGGCCTTTATCATTGATGGACAAAAGCGTTCCGTTATTGGTGATAAAGAATACGTTTATGGAAAAAATCACTGCTTAGTGGTAGGGGTTGATGTCCCGGCAACGTTTTGCACAATTGGTGCCACTCACGAACATCCGTTTTTGTCTCTTGCAGTGGAGATTGATCGTTCGGTGTTGTCAGATCTCATTATGCAATTGGAAGAAATTCACGGTTTACCAGAAAAGCCGGTCAATGAAGCGCTTTGCGTGGGGCAGGTGGACGATGATGTGTGGGAAGCTGTGCTGCGCCTGATGCGGCTATTGGATAAACCGGTTGAAGCCAAGGTGTTGGCTCCAATGATTATTCGGGAAATTTATTTCCGCGTTCTGCAAAGTCCGCTGGGTACGAGTCTTCGAGAATTTAATGCAAAGCAGGGAGCCAGCGCGCAGATTGCTAAGGCCATCGCTTGGTTGCGTGAAAATTACGCCTCTCCTTTGAGTGTGTCGGAATTGGCCGATAACGTGCATATGGGAGTTTCAACTTTTCACCGTCATTTCAAAGAAGTCACTTGCATGACACCGCTTCAATTTCATAAGAGTCTGCGTTTGCATGAAGCCAAGCGGCTGATGTTGACTCAGAAAATGGATGCCACCACGGCTTGCTACGCAGTGGGATACGAAAGCCCCAGCCAATTTAATCGGGAATACAAACGACAGTTTGGTCTGCCGCCCTATCGAGACATTAAACAGCAACGGGGGTTGGGAAGAGAGTCATTCATGTCTATGCAATAGTTCGGTACTTTTGACTTCAGGCGGCTAAAATACGCCGTCTGAAGTCGATGATACGGAAGGAATTTTTCGTGATTAATGTTTTAATGATTATTTCATTGGTTTTGGTGGCCTATGTTTTTCTAAGTTATGTGCTGCCATTTAAAGCTTCTTGGAAGGTCAAGCTGGGCTTGACGGTCTTTTTCCTCGCCATCAGTCAGAAATTTTCCTATTACTACTATTTCGGCGGGCACATGTTTAATCCCCAACTTTCAGAGACAACGCTGATTGTTTGGGAGTCGCTTTTTAACATTTTGCTGGTCTTGGTACCTTTGTTAGTGGTCAAAGACCTTCTTTTTGTATTGGTGACCGTTGTCAATAAGGCAACCGGTTCTCATGTGCCTTGGCCATTAAAAGAAGCAAAAAATCGTTGGCTTCTTTTAATTTTTTCAGTAGCAGCTGCCATATCTGGTACTCACTATGCTCTGACAGTGCCGACGGTGCATCGTGTGGAAATTACACTGGATCGCCTCGCTCCTGAATTTGATGGTTATCGAATTGTGCAGATGGCCGACTTGCATGTCGGACAACTCTTAAAACGTCCGTGGCTAGAGGCTGTCATTGATACTGCCAACGAATTGGATGCTGACGCAGTGGTTCTGGTTGGCGACATGATTGAGGGAACTGAAGCTTCTTTGGCACAAGAGGTACAGGCCTACGGCAGGATTAAATCCAAAGATGGCGTCTATGGTGTAACGGGAAATCATGAGTGGCATCATGGTGCGGCTGCATGGGTGAGATTTTTCGAGGACAGCGGTGTGACGATGCTTGAAAATCGCCACCACGTTATTACCCGTGGAAGCGCTCAATTGGTTTTGGCTGGAACCACTGACCGCTCGGCGGTGCGTTACGGAGCTACGGGCCCCGATTTGAAGAAAGCCCTGCAGGGAGCTCCGGATGCGGCGACCATTTTGCTTGCTCACCAACCTAAGGGGGCCAAGACTTTGGAAGGCGTGGATTTACAGCTTTCCGGGCATACGCATGGCGGTCTTTATGCCCTGATGCAGCCGGTTGTTGCTTTCTTTAACGACGGTTTTGTCTCTGGTCTCTATCAAGCCAATAAAACAACGCAACTTTATGTTTCTCCAGGAACCGGTCTTTGGACCGGAATGGCGCTTCGCGTCATGGATCCCTCGGAGATCACAGAAATTGTTTTAAGGTCAAAACCCGAACCTAGAAAATAGATGCGATTACGGTGAGGCGGTTCAATGGCGAACCGCCTTTTTCAATGGAAATGCTTTAGCGGCACTTTGAATTGAATATTGCGTTCCGTTTTTAACTGATCAAATTGAATTTTGTAGGACTGCGTTTGGGTATCCACATCCATAATGGTTCCACAACCGAATACCGGGTGCACAACACGGTCTCCATTTTGAAACCGTTGAATCATGTTGGGGCTGGCTATTCGATTGACCCGTCCCTCAAAGCTCGCCGGCAATTCACGGACATAAGTTAAATTTTCACGCCCGGCATCAAAAATGAATCGAGAAGGAAGTTTGAAAACGTTGTCATTGGAAAAACCCTCGCTGTCGCTTAAATACAGGCCTTTGATAGCACGGGTCATGGCAACATAGGCAATTCGTCTTTCTTCATCCATTTCCTCAGGTGTGGAAATTTTTCTAGAGGGGAAAACACCTTCATTGAGTCCGCAAATAAAGACGTAAGGGAATTCCACGCCTTTTGCGGAGTGAATCGTCATAACTTTAACGGCTTCTTGCATTTCCCTTTGATCTAAATTACTAAGTAGGGCGGCCTTATTTAGAAACTCCTCAAGTGTCGCGTCGGGATCCTGCCCTTCTTCTTCAATGGCTCGTTTGAGTTCAGCTACGTTATCCAAACGTTCTTGGTCAGATTGAAGTCTTAAATAGTTTTCATAGCCACTCATATCAAGAATTTTCTGTAAAACAGAACCTAGCGATAAGGTGTGGCTGTCTTTTTTTACCGATTCAATGGCATAGATATATTGTTTGGCGCCGGTTGTTCGGAATAAATCCTGCTCTACAGTCTTCTTTAAAGCCTCGTAGAGAGAACAATGTTCTGTCTCTGCCACAGCCTTTAGAAATTCGAGTTTTTTCTTGCCGATTTTTCTAGCTGGAGTATTGATCGTTCGCAGCAAGGCAATATCATCGGCAGTCGTTAGCATGCGCAAGTAAGAGATACAGTCTTTAATTTCTGCTCGAGCATAGAATTCGATTCCGCTATAAATTTTGTAAGGAACGCTGTTTTTAACAAAGCTTTCTTCAATTGACCGACTCAAGAAATGAGAACGATATAAAACAGCAATTTGATCATATCGATTGCCGGCATTGATTAACTTTTTTATTTCTTGGCAAATCCAATCGGCTTCTTCTTTTTCACTTTGTGCATGAAAAAAGAGAGGCTTAGGCCCATTTGGCTTAGTGGCCTGCAATGTCTTGGGATAGCGAATAACATTTTTCTGAATTAGCGTGTCTGCAGCCTTTAAAATTTCCGGGCTTGAGCGGTAATTTGTTTGCAGAACGATGGTTTGGGCATCCGGATATTGTTTATCGAAATCGAGAAAGAGCTTGACGTGAGCGTTTCTCCACGTGTAAATCGTTTGATCAGGATCGCCGACAATGAAAAGATTATGGTGTTTACCTGAAAGCATTTGAGCGATGGAATATTGTTTGGCGCTGACATCTTGGAATTCATCAACCATCACGTACTGCATGCGGTCCTGCCATTTTTGGAGAATGTCGGGATAGTGTTTAAGAATGTAGGCGGTGAAGTTGATTAAATCGTTAAAGTCACAGGCATAGTTTTTCTTTTGCTCATAGAGATAGCGCAAAAATATGCCATCGTTAACGTCAGTTGCCAATTGAATTCGTTTTTCAAGTTCGGAGTTACTCAACGTAAAGATTTCATCGATGTAGCTGCCGGCCGTGAGTTTTCTGGCTTCCAGTACTTCGTCAATTTTCTGTTTAATCGTGGCCTCTTTGAGCGTTAGGCCCATTTCTTCAAAAATTTTTAATAGCAATACTCGCTGATCTTCTACATCCAAAATGATGAAATTCTTCGGATAATGCAGAACGTGAATTTCTTCTTTTAAAAATTGAACACAGAAAGCATGCAACGTACAGATATAGCCCAAATCCAAGTCGCCTAGCCATTGACGAATGCGTTGCTTCATTTCGTTGGCGGCCTTGTTGCTAAAAGTGACGCACAAAATATTTTTAGCGGAAACGCCTAATGTTTCTGTGAGGTAGCAGTAGCGAGCGGTCAGAGCTCGTGTTTTACCGGTGCCGGGGCCTGCTAACACACGAACATAACCTTCAGTGGACATAACCGCTTTCTGTTGCTCAGGATTTAATCCACTCAACCATGCCTGCATTTTTGTGTCCGAAAAAATTAAGCCTCAACAGAAAAAGTATAAAACACGATTCCTCCAACTTTTAGTTTTGAAAGTTGAAGGAATCAGTGGGGGAAATGGATATTGTGAAAACCTAGTGTTGATCAATTACGTCAATGAAGCCGCCGCCAAGACAAACCTCTCCGTCATAAATGACCGCGCTTTGTCCAGGGGTGACGGCCCATTGGGGTTCGTCAAAGTTCAGAGTAAACGCATTTTCTGAGATTTGGCTGACAGTGCAATTCCCATCTTTTTGCCGATAACGGGTTTTCACTGTGAGCTGACTGCCTTCAAGCGGGGCATTTCCGCTAACCCAACTAGGCATGACAGCGGTTAAGTGATGGCTCAAAAGCCAAGGATGATCATGTCCCTGGGCAATCCAAAGCGTATTGGTTGCCATGTCCTTTTTAGCGACAAACCAGGGCTCTCCGTTGCCCTCGCGACTGCCGCCAACGCCAATTCCCTTGCGCTGTCCCAAAGTGTAGAAAGCCAGACCCATGTGTTCGCCGACCACGCGGCCATCTGTTGTTTTCATGGGACCGGGGTGTGTCGGCAAGTAACGATTTAGAAATTCCCGGAACGGCCGCTCACCGATAAAACAAATGCCGGTGGAGTCTTTCTTTTTGGCATTAGGCAGTCCGATTTCTTCTGCGATACGGCGAACTTCCGTTTTGCGCAATTCACCCACAGGGAAAATCACTTTGGAAATTTGTTCTTGGGTGAGCCGATGCAAAAAATAACTTTGATCTTTGGTTTCGTCTAAACCACGCAGAAGCTGTGTTTTTCCATCAGCGGTCAGGCGAGTTCTGGCATAGTGACCGGTGGCAATGCACTCGGCCCCCATATCCATTGCATAATCAAGGAAAGCTCTGAATTTAATTTCAGCATTGCAAAGCACATCTGGATTCGGTGTACGGCCTGCTGAATATTCGCGCAGGAAATCAGCAAACACACGTTCTTTGTATTCTTTGGCAAAGTTAACGGCTTCAATATCAATGCCGATCACATCCGCTACGCTTGTGGCATCGATGAAATCCTGACGTGAAGAACAATATTCACTATCATCGTCATCTTCCCAATTTTTCATGAAAAGACCGATTACATCGTAGCCCTGTTTTTTCAGTAAATAAGCGGAAACAGAAGAGTCAACTCCGCCGGACAGACCGACCACAACACGCTTTCCCATGCCGATAATCCTAAAAATTGAATTGCGATGAGTGCAATTATAGGTTGCGATGGCAACCTGTAAAATAGCGAAGTTAATTTTGGCAATGCACATGAAGTTTTTTAGGATTTTTTGATGTCAATGCAAAAGAAATTAAGCGAACAAGCTCAACGACTCACTTCACTATTAGGAATTGAAGCGCCGTTAATCGGAGCACCGATGATGGGAGCAACGACGCCGGAAATGGTGGCGGGGATAAGTGAGGCTGGGGGGCTAGGTGTGATGCCATGCGGCATCATGAATGCCGACGAAATCCTGAGCGCTGTTAAAAGAATTAAAACGCTTACTTCAAAACCTTTTGCTTTAAATATTCGAGTCTTTCCCCGGGCAGCGGAAGATAAAGTTGCCACGAAAAATCTTTTTGATGCGCTCGAACCCTTAAGAGAAGAGTTGGGAGTGGCGCATCAAATGGCGGATATTCCTGCTTTTGACGAGCAGTTCGAGGCCATATTGTCAGCGGACGTGCCAGTCGTAAGTTTTAGCTTCGGCGGCCCTCGTGAAATTTACGCGGAGGCTTTGGAAGCGCGAAAGATTCTCATGATGGGGGCGGTCAATTCGACTCGAGAAGCGAAGGTTTTAAAAACGGCCGGTTGCTCTGTCATCATTGCTCAGGGAGTTGAAGCGGGAGGTCCAAGGCAGTATTTTGAAAACCCCTTGGAAGGTTCTCAAATCGGCTTGATGGCACTTTTGCCACCCGTGGTTCGTGTTTGTGCAGATACGCCTGTAGTGGCCGCCGGAGCCATGATGAGCGCGCAACAAGTCTCTGCGGCGATGATGCTGGGAGCGTGTGGGGCACAATTGGGTTCTATTCTCTTAAGAAGTGATGAGTCGGCATGGCCGCAGTCGCTCAAAGATCAGGTTCCCTGGTGTGATGATGCGGCTACTCGCCTATCAGACTTCGGCAGCGGCCGCATAACGCGTCTAATACCAACCGGTATTATCGAAGCTTTGTCTCAGGCGGGTTTAGCCGTAAGTTCATATCCCGGACAGTTACGTGTGCTGGCTCCGATTTTTGCTACGGCTATTGCTCAAAATCGTGCTGATTTATTGGAGATGGCTTTGGGGCAAGCGGCGCAGACAGCTCCTAAGGGAACAACTTGCGCTATAGTGACGAAATTATTTACTGAATTAAAAGATTGTTGGAGTGAGTAGTATGCCGATTAAGATTTTCACGGCCCTTCTGGTTCAAGATGTGCAAAATGATTTTATGAAAGATGGGGCTCTACCAGTAGCAGGAGCTGAAGCGGTATTAGAGCCGATTTCGAAGATGGCGGCAACTTTTGATCGTGTCATCGCCACTCAAGAATTCAGACCAGACAATCATGTTGTTTTCGCTGACTCTCACGCAGGAATGAAACCCGGCGAGCATATTGACTGCGATGGTCAGAAGATCGTTTTGACGCCAAAGTTTTGTGTGGAAGGTTCCACAGGAGCAGACTTTGCTCGGGGACTGCGCTTACCCATGTCTCGAGTGATTGCCATCTTGAAAGGAACAAATGCAAAAATTGACACTTATTCGGCATTTTTAGAAGCTGATCGTAAAACGCAGACAGGGTTACAGTCGTACTGCGAAGATCGTTTCGTCAATCGTATTTATCTGTGCGGATTGTCGCGAGACGGTTCTTTGGTCAGAACAGCCTTAGATGCCTTGCACTACGAACATCAACTCTATTGGGTGACGGATGCGGTTGCCGGTTTAACTGCAGAGGATGACACGGGCATTGGCCTTTTGAAGGCCAAGGGAGTGAAGTTTGTGACAAGTAATGAAGTCATCAATAGGGAAATCCGTTAAAGGATTTTTGAGTTTAGTTAAAAAAGGAGGCTTGAGGGCCTCTTTTTTTAGGACTACACTTTATTGATCGTTAACCCTTACGAAAAAGTCTAATCATGCAGTCATTGTGGATGGTTGTCGCGGCTATGTTTTTTGCCCTCTATGCGGTTTGTATTAAATTCGCTAGCATTGAGGGGATAGGTTCTTTTGAAGTTCTTTTCTACCGCTCCATTTTTGGTTTAATCATTTTTTACACGATGATGCGCATACAGCATATCACCGTGCATACTGCCCACCCGGTTGATCATATGATCCGCTCTTTTGTGGGAGCCGGCGCTGTGATGGCAGGGATTTATTCCATTTCACATCTCAATGTCGGTTTGGCAATGACGCTGAACTACACCTCTCCTTTGTTTATCGGCTGTTTTACGATTGGTATTATGATGTCGCAGCGCAAAGGGATTAACTGGAAGTTGCTTTCAACGCTCTTATTAGGCTTTTTCGGTGTGGTTGTGATGCTCTCGCCAACGATTACGCCGGATGAATACTTTGCTGCCGGGGTGGGATTGGCCGCCGGTTTCTGTACAGCCGTGGCTACGACCTATGTCAAACGTTTGGGTTTAATGAAGGAGCCGGAGCTGCGAATTCTCTTTTATTTTGTTTTAGTCGGTACGCTTTGCGGCCTTGTCGGAACCTTGATCGATGGAGGATTTACTATGCCGACGTGGGTTGCAGCAGCGGCTATCGCAGGGTTCGTGATTTGCTCTACCTGTGCTCAATTCTTCTTGACGATCGCCTTTAGCCGAGGCAATCTTGTCTTAAGCGGCGCATTGCAGTACACCGTTATTTTATTCTCGACACTAATGGGTGTTTTTGTTTTTGGCGACAGTGTCAGCATGGCTGTTATCGGCGGTATGGTGATGATTGTGGTGGCAGGTATTTTGGCCAGCTACTTCACTCGTCAAGAAAAACAACGTGCTTTGGAAGAAGCCAAACACACGCCCGAAGGTCTACAACGTCACTTGCGCCATAAAGAGGCTCGGGATCACTAATTGAAGTTGCTAAAAAACGGGACACTCAAATGCCCTGAGTTCCCCGTCTTTCAATATTGAAAAACCGGTCCGAATTTGATCTAAATTGGGACCGGTTTATAGTTTATTGAGCGTTTTTCGCCGCTTCCATTTCCTTTAGCGTTTTTATCGGTGTAAAGGTACCGTCATCTTCCGCACGGAACACATAGTGTTCTTTCAGGTAAATCAAATCCGGTCTACCGACAGATTCCAATTCAGCTAAAATGGCAGCGCGGGCGACAACTTTGGCCCCGGCCGCTGTGGCGAGCGCTTCAACAGCAGCAAGCGATTCACCCGTTGCGAAAACGTCATCAATGATAGCAACCCGTTTACCGCGGATACGTTCAGCTTCATGTCCATCAAGCCAAAGCGTTTGTTCTTTTTGCGTGGTGACGGAACGTAAGGTATGGGAAAGTGCATTTTGCATGTAGGGTTTGTAGCTCTTGCGGGCGACAACAAAATTTTCCATTCCCATGATGCGGCTCATTTCGTAGGCAAGAATAATGCCTTTGGCTTCCGCTGTGAGTAAAAGATCCACTTCAGGCAAGCGCTTAACAAGTTCGGGGGCAGCTGCCTTTACAAGCTCAGTGTCGGAAATAACGACAAAACTGGCCAAAGCGAGTCTGCCTGCGACTTTAACGAAAGGCAACTTGCGCTTGATACCCAGAAGTTCAAAATCAAAGTATTTCATGTCTCACCCGCGGGAAAAAAGAAAATAACCGATCGAAGAATTCGAACGGTGTTGTGAATACCGTAATTGTATATCGTCACAATTATGATTCGCGAGAAAATAGAGATTTACTCGGAAGAATTAAAGAAAAAAATAGCCGGACACCTCTTAATTGAAACGCGATGATGTCAATAAACTATGGAACATATTGATAAAAAGTATTAAACAGAACACTATCTATTGTGCTATATTGATCTGACCGAAAGATTGAAACGAATGGAGAGAATTATGGCTGAACAAGTGCAATTAAAGGATAGCGAACGCCAACCCTGCGAAGTTTGGACGCGTGTGATGGGCTATCACCGCCCGGTGTCTTCCTTCAATACCGGTAAAAAGGGCGAATTCTATGAACGCAAGTGCTTTGTAGAAAGCAAGTGCCACTTGGACGAAAAGGCGCCAGCAGGAAAGTAAGTTTGTCTATTTTGTTAAAAACGCCTGTCTCGCATCCGCGCGTTTTAGGCGTTTATTTTTTCTGACGACTAAAAAGCTCCCAGAAAAATTCATTTTCTGGGAGCTGGTCAAAGAAAAGGAGCGTTAGATTCCGTTAACTTTCTTTGCGTAACGGGTAAAGACCTCAAAGCCAATCGGCATGGATTGCGTGTCTTGCAAATCGAAGTCTGAGCGATGGTGGCCGTGATGGTTGCAGCCCCAGCGGAACATGCCGCCAACGCCGCCTCGTTCTACCACTCGGCGCAACATCATGGTGAAGTCTTCACTGCCGGCGGGCGAGCAGAGATCAACCACGTTGCTGACTTCAGGAATGCCCTTGGCAATTTCTTTGAGATCATTGAGTACTTCCGGGCACTCGATAATCGTTGTGGCTTCGCCCACTTTCTCAATCCGACCTTCAACTTCATAAGACTCGGCATTACCTTTGACGATATGTTCAATTTTTTGGCAAAGGTAATCGTTGATCTCTGCCGTTTCGCCTCGTACTTCTGTTTGCATATAAGCGTGAACAGGCGTGACGTTGCGGCCTTCACCGGCAACCAGTCTGCCGACAGCAACACGAGAGGCGCCTTCGCCATGGCGCGGAATGCCCACAATCATCATGGCGGTAGCACTGGCTGCCAACAGGGCACTGTGGCCTTTGTGAGGATTGTTGCCGGCATGTGAGGGCGTGCCTTTGAAATAGATATCAAATTTGGTGCTGGCAAGGACTCCCTTGTGCACTAAGCCGACTTCTCCCAACTTGACCTTGCCGCCACAGTGAGAGCCTACGATGATGTCTACATCATCCAAGACACCGGAACCGACGATAGCCACGGCTCCGCGAACACCTTCTTCGGCAGGCTGATAGATGAGTTTGAAAGTACCTTTAAGCTCGTCTTTGTGTTCCATCAACCAGCGAGCGACAGCAAGGCCCAGGGCGGTATGACCATCGTGGCCGCAAGCGTGCATGAAACCCGGATGAGTGGAGCGGAATCCCAAACGATTAGGAGCGTGATCAGGATCGTCGGTTTCTTCGACAGGATTGCAGTCCATGTCAAAACGGAAGGCGGTGACAGGGCCGGGACGACCGGTGTTTAAAACGGCAACGCAGCCGGTGTAGCCTTCAATTTTTTCGATAAATTCATGAGGAACTCCATGGCCCTCGGCGCGTTTAATGGCTTCAGCGACTGTCTTTTCGTTGCGGCCCAAGACGTTTTCAGGATTGATAATTTGGGTGCCCAAACGGATATCGGTGTAACCCAATTCTTTTAAGCGCTGAGCAACCAAATAGGTTGTTTCAAACTCTGTCCAGCCTTCTTCCGGAATGGTATGCAAATGACGACGAGTGGCGATCATTTCGTCAAAAATTGTTTTATCCATTTTCTACTTCCTATCAATGAACAATGTTCAAAACGAAAACACCACCCGAGATGTCATTTGTTCTTCGGGTGGTGCTTGTTTCCATAAGTTTTTAACCGTTAAATATGAATCATGGCACTGAAGTAGACCGCGATACCAGTCAAGAACATGACGGGGATGGAGCGGCGAACCACCACGAACGGATCCAAACCACTTAAACCTGAGACGGCAATGGTGACGCCAGCCACAGGACTTGAAGAACGCATGATGCCGCTGATCAATTGCAGGGGCGAAATCATGAAGGCAGCGTTGGCGCCAACGGTTAAAGCAGCATCCGGAATCATCGGAGCGAAGCTAAAGAACGAGGCGTTGCCCGACCCCGTCACAAAAGAGGCCAAAGCGACGATGACGACCATGGCGGTGTAAAGGGCGATAGCACCCGCATCCATGCTGGAGACCGCTTGAATGATCGTGTCGATACCGCCGGATTTCGTCAAGCCTTGAGCGAACACTTCGGCGCACACGATTAAGAACACGGTTGAGGTGAACACCTTGCCCATGCCTTGAGCAAAAGCCTTAAGCGAAGCCAAGCATTCCTTGAGGCTGCGAGTGCGAATGCCGTGAATAACCAAAGCAAAAAGGGTTGAGCACAAGAGCGCGGTCACCACTTCCATGCGAATGCCTTTGTACATCAAGGGTGAGAATACAAAGAGCATGATCACCGGAATCAACGGGAAGAATGCATAGAAAGCGGGAGCGTCAGGTTGCTTGCTTTCAGCGCTAGAAGCAGTGGCGAGGAAGTCTTCCTTGGTGATTTTGCCACTGGCGAGATCGCGCTTATCAAACCATTGTTGGATGAAATAGTGGGAAATGAAAAGCACGATCAATGCAGGCCAGGCGATGATCCATTGGACATTCAAGAAGAAGTCCATCACGTGCATATTGGTCAATTCAGAGCCCAAGAGGTTGTTGGCACCGGACGGTCCCAAGCAGACACAACCGCTCATGACGATACTGGCAGCAGCCGATTGACGAGAGACGCCACCCGCTAAAAGGATTGGGTACATCGAAACCATGAGCAACAGCGCCAAGCCGGCTGCAGACGGAATAAATACATTCAAGGCGATGCTGATCATCGTACCCAATACCATGATCAAGTAGGGCGAATGCATATAAGACAGCGGTTTAACGCTCAAGCGGACAAGAGCGCCGGCTGCGCCGATACGATCCATATAGGAGGCAAAGCCACCAATGATCATGATGTTCATACCTAAGCCTGCTGCGCGGCTTTGCAAGAGGTTAGTCATGATCTGGATGACGTCTAAGCCTTCTAAATGAGTAGCTTTTTTACCCGTAAGAATCGGGTCAGGGGAGATGAGCGCCACCACAGCTAGTGTGATGAGGCCAACAAACAGCAGGGCACCCGGAGCGTAATACTTCTTAACGATGAGGTATGCAGCTGCCACAACAGAGATAATAACGATAACAATGCCGGTCATCGTAAGCTCCTCGTGAAAGGCAAATACAAAAAAAAGGGGAACGTTTGATAAACGTTTTTCAAGGTGTATCTTCGCTGAATATCCGTTTAGTCGAAATGATTGAAAACCCTAATTGATAAGTTTTTCTGAGTAGTATCTACTAAAAAATTATTTCAAAATTGGGCTTAAAACAATTTTGTTCTCGAATCCAAAAAAGTGGCCGCCAGGGGAAACTGTCGGCCACTTGTCACTATTTTGAAGGAACTAATGGGCTTTGGAGATGGAGTCCATGTATTCGCAATAGCTTTCTTTCGTTAAGACAGGTTTAAAGTTGTCGCAAATGCGTTGGGCTTCTTGTGCATCATCGGCCAGTAAATCAATGATGGTCATGGCCAATACTTTTGCCGTCTTCTTTAAGCCCGCTTCCTTATTGTCGAAGTTGTAGCTTGCACCATGTAAGACGCCCTTTACGCAGCCCACCCAGGGATGCACGACAGGCATCAAATGCGACACATCGCCCATGTCGGTAGAGCCTGCAGAGTGAACGCCTTCAACCACATTTTCCTTTCCGAATACTTCCTGAGCGTTCGCTCTCAATACATCGCGGAAGTTTTCATCAGGGCGCAACGGTAGGTAGCCGGGTAAATCTTGAATTTCACAACTGGCTCCAATCGCGTCACCCCCGGCCTTAAGCGCACGATTGATGGCTTTGTTGTATCGGGTGAGCGCATCAAGCTTGGCTGCGCGCACATAGCTTTCCATCTTTACGCGATCAGGGATGACGTTAACCAGGTCACCACCGGCGTTAATGATCGGGTGGAAACGAACACAGTCGTCATCACGGAACGTTTCACGAATGGCATTGACACCCATCACACCCATCATGGCCGCATTTAAGGCGTTAACCCCTTTATCGGGAGCGCCGGCAGCGTGAGCGGCCTTACCTCGGTACTCGATTAATTTTCCGATGAAGCCATTGCAACTTGCTCCCACCTGGAATTCTCCATTGGGATTATCAGTCGGATCCACGTGCATCTGCATGGCCATGTCCACATCATCAAAGCCGCCTTGAGCAATGATTTCTGCTTTACCGCCTAAATAACGCAGTTGGCCTTTTTCGCGAAGACCGTTGCGATAGTCAATTTCCACGTATTCTTCGGCAGGCACTGCGAAAAAGACGACATCACCGTCAAGGTACTTCATGATGTCGGCATCTTTAAAGGCCATGGCTACAGCAAGAAGATTGCCGATTTGTACGTTGTGACCACAGCAGTGAGCCGCACCCGTTACAGGATCAGCGTTCGGGTGATCCCGGCAGACAATGGCATCGAGTTCGCCCAAAAGCGCAACAGTTTTCTGAGACTTTTTCCCTTTGACACGAGCCTTCACACCCGTGATGCCCCAACCATCCGTATGGGCTAGGCCAAGGGCATCAAAGGCAGCTTTTACTTTGGCAGAGGTCTTTTGTTCCTTAAAGCCGAGTTCAGGCTCAGCAAAGATGTCCATTGCCAATTTTTCAACATCTTCAAAGCGGGCATCTATGGCCTTGCAGACCGCTTCTTTTAATTGCGCTTTATTCATTTGAACCTTCCTTTCATTCAAAGAATTCTTTAGAAAATACCTTCCAGATGCAGCATCAATTCAGCCAAAGCCGTGGCACAGATGAAGCTGCCGGCGGCAACTGCCAAAGCGACCGGAACGATGCGCCAAGACAGTTGCTTGAAAGCTTGTAGATCCTTGCCTAAGCATAGGCCGCCGTAAGCAAGAATGGGCGTCGTAATCGATAAAAAGCCGACATTTTTCGTCTGAGCCAGAATCCAATCACTCAGGGGAAATTGCGGCATGGAGACAACAACCGCGACAATCGAGACCCAAAACACCATGGGAAGCATCTTAAAGCCTGGCAGCCAACTGATGACAATACCGATAACCGTAATAACGACCAAGACAAGAGCACCGATCGAACCGGCTGCTAAATCGCCGTTGCTGCCGACCGTATGTGCGATGACAGAATAGGCAGCCGTCACAACCAGAATAAACAGGATGTCTTTCATTTTTTCGAGATAAGCTAACATGATCTTTTCCTTTTCCGTTCGTTAGGTTGCCTGATTAAATTTCAGCTTGGGCATTTTTGTTTTCAACACGCTTGTCGCCGGTAAAGAATTCGTAGATTTTGATCGTGACCGGCAGCGAAACAAAGAGTGCGAAGTAAATGCCGAGAATCGAGGTCATCAGATTGGCTGCGGCGGCGTACGCTTGAACCAGCTGCGCTTCATGCGGATAGGAGGCGACAATCGAACCAACGCCTGCGGCCATCATACTGGCCGAACCAATACCGGCGCCCATGGCCAAAGCGTGCGGATGGAAAATGTCTAATTGGGCAATAACACCGGCCAATAAAGAAATCCACAATGCGCCGAAAACGGTACCGCAGATGTACATACCCATTACCCCGCGACCTTCTGCACTGTCTAATCCAAATTTTTCACCGATGATGGCGACATTGGCTTCCCGGTCAATGGAATAGCAGGCACCGATGGCTTCACGCTTCATTTTCAAAAGTAGGGCGACGGGGAGACCGAAAATAAGGGTGCCGAAGAAGTGGCCGAATTCCTGCATGATGAGTGCCCAACCGGAATTGAGCAAAATTTCCAGATTCGGACCGATATCCAGACCGATCTTGGCAATCAAAACAAGCATGGCAATCGGCATGAATTTAGCTGCTCTGTCCATTTGCGATTTATTCAAAATGTGCAGACGCGGCAAACTGATGATGCCGCCGATAACCAATGCAAACAGCAAAGGCAGCATCACAACGAGTCCGAATTTCTGCGTACCGATGGCTTCTGCTATCACCACAACGATGAGGGCCAATATATGCAATTTAAAGTTTGCGATCTTTTGCATGATATGTCCTTTTCTTTTACTGCAAAGGCCCTTTACCGTAGGAGAAAAAGTCTTTGCTGTGTCTTTCTCAACGATTAGGGGAGTGTTTAAATACTTTTAGCCCTAATGGAAGTACTTTTAGAGACACTTACAAAAATGCCTAAAAAGACTTTGGTCTTTTGAGAAAGTTAAATTGTTAAAAGTTGGAAACTGTGATTTTTGACTCTGAGCGAGTGGGCTATCACGAAGCCTTTGTTCAATCGGGCATCCTTAGCAGGAAGCGCCCGTTGATGTAGTGGAGGTAGATGATGAGTGTGAGGAGGAGGTGGCGTGAGCGCGCAAAACGTTGCAGTCTAAAGGTTGACAATAATTTCGTTTGGCTACATACCGGTCTATGCGTACTAGCATGATGACTCTCCTAAAACACCGTTCGATAGTTCGAACATGTTCCTACTGTAGCAGAGTGCAAAACAATAGGCGAAATTATTTTCCTATTGACTAGTGGCTTTGGCCTAGGTGGAAAAAGGAAAGGCCACCTGATTGAAGGTGGCCGGTGATCTTTAACGTGTTGTTTTAGCCTGGGAATTTTTCCGCTAAACGATCAAATTCCTCGCTCCATTCACGCTTCCATTTTTGTTTTGTTTCTTCGTCAATCCAAGCGCCATCAATACCATTGAGCATGAAAGCCTTTAAGTCACTGACTGTGAAATTGAGGAAGTTATACATCAACATCCATGTTTGAGTGGCGTTGACATGGTGCATGGTCGGATCGTCCGTATTCGGATGCACGCGAAGTCCCATCGGAACCATCTTACGAATGGGTTGTTTAAGTGCCCATTCCTCATCGCTGAAGGTACGCAAGTAGTAAGAATTGGTCGGAACGACCGTGATAATTAAGCCGGCTTTTTTCACTTCTTCCACCAATTCCGGATTATCAATAATGGTGTAGCAGTGATCGAGTCGATCAGCTTTAAGAAGCTTCATGGCGGTTTCAATGTTTCTCCAGTGACAGCCGAATTCGCCCGCATGGATGGTCACTTTAAAACCGGCTTCCTTGGCCATATAAAAAGCCTTCCAGAAGTTTTCCGGTTCATGGTCATTTTCGCGGTAGTCAATGCCGATGCCGATTGTTTCAGGAGCACGATTAGCAATCATTTCTTGAGCCAACTGCACGGCGGCTTCCGGGGTATCTTCACGGTCAATTGAGGGAATCAAGCGACCGATGACGCCAAAGTCGCGCTCACCTTCGTGAATGCCTTCAATGATGGCAGCCTGGGCGTCTTTGTAGCTGTAGTGACGGGCAAGACCGGTGTAATTCCAGAAAAATTCTGTGTAGCGAATGCCATGCTTTTTGCAGTCAGCTAAATATTCGTATGTGATGCGTTTGAGCATCTCGGGCTTGATCAAAATGTGTTCTTCAAGAGCGCGGAAAATACGAAGAACACCAACGGGTTTGTCACCGCGAGTAAAGAAGCCGTCAATTTCTTCTTGCGTAATCGGTGCGCCGGACTCTTTCACCAAATCTTCAAAAGTAGATTTTTGAGTGGTGCCTAACAGGTGACAATGCAGCTCGGTTTTCGGAATAGCTCTAAAAAATTCCATATGTTCTGCAGTCATCGGACGTGCAAACGGGGAGTCTGGAACAAAAGCCGGGTTATCTTTACGCATGAATCATTCTCCGAGAAAAACAAAAAGGCGATGCAGCGCATCGCCTCTTGATTATAGTGATTGAATTTAGATTACGATGCAGCCGGGGGCATCTTGCGGACGTTCAACAATTTCGCCCAAACGGAACACTTTTTCGCCTTCAGCTTTAAACGCCTGCATGGCGCGTTCAGCGTCTGCCGCATCCACGATAACCACCATGCCGATGCCGTTATTGAAGACTCGGTGCATTTCATGGGAATCAATGTTGCCGGCTTCTTGCAGCCAGTCAAAGACTGCGGGACGCGTCCAACTGTCGGCATGAATGACAGCCTGTGTGTTTTCAGGTAATACACGGGGCACGTTTTCAATCAGGCCGCCCCCGGTAATGTGAGCCATGCCTTTAATTGTCACAGACTTCATGACATTTAAGACTTGCTTGACGTAGATACGCGTGGGTTCCATCACACAATCGGCCAATGTGCGACCATCAAGCGGCATGTCCCAAGGGGTATTGGTAACTTCCACGACCTTGCGGATCAGTGAAAAGCCGTTAGAGTGGGGACCGCTTGAGGCTAAGCCCAAAACAACATCTCCTGCTTTAATGGACTTGCCGTCAATAGCCTCATCTTTTTCCACGATGCCGACAGCAAAACCGGCTAGATCGTATTCACCTTCCGGGTACATACCGGGCATTTCCGCGGTTTCACCACCAATTAAGGCACAACCGGCTAATTCGCAACCATGAGCGACACCGGCAACCACGCGTTCGGCAATGTCCACATCCAATTTACCGCAGGCGTAATAGTCGAGGAAGAAAAGGCTCTTGGCACCTTGCACAAGAATGTCATTGACACTCATGCCAACCAAGTCCTGTCCCACCGTATCATGACGGCCGAGGGTGAAGGCAAGTTTCAATTTTGTGCCCACGCCGTCGGTACCGGTGACCAATACGGGGTTCTTATATTCTTTGGAAATTTCAAACATTGCGCCAAAGCCGCCGACACTGGCTAAAACGCCAGGAATCATCGTGCGCTTAGCAAGCGGTTTGATGCGTTCAACCAGTTCATCACCGGCGTCAATATCCACACCGGCAGCAGCGTAAGAAAGTTGTGTCATGTTCTTTGCCCAAAAAAGGTGAAGGTGGCGGTACACTTGCGTATCCGCATGAATTAACTTGTTGATTCTAGCAAGGCTAGGAAACCTTCACATTAAGATAAATATGCGCTTTGAACAATTGCCGTTAGACATTGTTATGGAACCTGCCGCAACGCTCGACAATTTCATTGTCGGAGCCAATGGCGGCGCTCTGACGTGCTTAAGGCAAATGCAGGAAAAAGGTGAACCTCAATTGATTTACCTTTGGGGTGAGTCGGGAGTCGGCAAAACCCATTTGGCTGTTGCCATGGGATTAAAAGAAAATGATGTCCCTGCGTTTTCGGCTGATCGTTTGCGCTACGCCGTTGATGATGTGGATACACTCACAGAGGAAGGGTTGGATCGCCTCTTTGCGTTGATTAACGAAGTGCGAGTTCATCCGGGGGCCACTTTAGTGATGACGGGTAAAAAGTCGCCCGCCGAAAAATTTGTGAGACCCGATATCTGCACACGTTTAACTTGGGGAGCGGTTTTCCATATCAAACCTCTTGAAGGGGATATGTGGAAAGCGCTCGCGGCTCAAGCCAAGGAACGCGGAATAGAGGTGACGGCAGAGGCGGAAAACTGGATGAAAAATTATTTGCCGCGGGATATTAAAACGCTGTCACAACTACTCAATGAAATGGATCGGGAACTGTTGGCCAAGAAGAAAGCCACGGTAACGATTCCGGAGTTAAAAGCCTGGCTTACCAAACATGGAGAAAACCTTTGAAACTGGCAATTTTTGATATGGACGGGACACTCATGCCCATTGATGTCGGTGTGGTGTGGGTTGATTTTTTAGCAAATAAAAGCGGCGCTGATCTCTCTGAAGAATTAGCCTTATCAAAACGCTATCTCGAAGACTATCGCTGCGGCAGGTTTCAAGTTGAACCCTTCATGCACTTTCATATGGCGCTTTTATCACGTTTTTCCCGTCAGAATATCGAAAGGTTAAGAGAACGATTTGTTGAAGAGGTCGTTAAACCTAATGTCACCTCAGCCGCTAAAAATGTCGTTGAGGCTATGCGTCTTGAGGGTTACGTTCCGGTATTAGCAACCGGCACTCAAGCCTTTGTTTCCGAGACAGTCGCTCAGCTTTTTGGAATTGAACATTTATTGGCAACAAGGCCGGTTGTTGACTCTCGAGGTGAATTCACGGGAGAGTTCGAGGGCGGTTTTTGTTATGGCCTGCATAAAATTGATCGATTAAAAGAATTTTGTCAAAAGCTTGGCATGCCTTTGACTGAACTTTCCGACAGCGTTGTGTACACTGACTCCATAACAGACCTTCCCTTGCTACAATTCATCGAATCTTTTCATGGTCATGTGGTCGCGACCAATCCGGATCCCCAATTAAAAGAAAAAGCGCAAAAAAGCGGTTGGGCTGTTTTAAAGCTCTTTGATCGAGCCTGAGCCCTTGATTTCGGAAGTCGCCGCCTTTCAAGGACGAACAATGTTTAAAAACATTATTGCCTACACTAAGGAATTATTTTCTTCTTCAAAAACAAAAAAAGAACCAGAACACTACGTAAAAACCCCGCGGATTATTGGCCGTGATGAACACGGAATTGATAGGCGGTTAGTCAGTCTGGAAGCAATGCGAACGGTGCGAAATCTGCAGCGGGCGGGCTACGAAGCTTATGTGGTTGGTGGCGCTGTTCGCGATCTTTTGCTTGGCGTTACTCCGAAAGATTTCGACGTTGTAACCGATGCAACGCCCGAACAAGTCAAGCGTTGTCAAAAGCGTGCCATTATCATCGGTAAGCGCTTTAGGCTTGTGCACGTCATGTTTGGCCGGGAAAAAATCGAGTGCTCAACATTTCGCGCATTAGAAGGCGCTGGAGTTAGAAAAGATAAATTCGGACGCGTAATTTCCGACAATGTTTTCGGGGAAATGTGGGAGGATGCGGCAAGACGCGACTTCACCATTAATGCGCTTTATTACAACCCCACGACAGAAGAACTCATTGACTACCACAATGGCATGCGTGACATTTTGGATGGTGTCGTGAGAATGATCGGAGATCCGGAAGACCGCTATCGGGAAGATCCGGTTCGCATGCTCCGTGCGGTTCGCATTGCCTCTAAATTGCAGTTCAAAATTGATGAAGCGACGCTTGAGCCAATCAGTCGGTTGGCGCCGCTTTTAGCCAATGTGCCTGAGGCTCGTTTGTTTGATGAAGCTGTGAAATTGCTTACTTGCGGCCGCGCCATTGACTGTACGGAAAAATTGCGACAGTTGGGGCTATACCGTAATGTGATTCCTCTCTTAGAAGTGGCACTTAAAGAGCAAAAAGGGGAACGCTTTTTAATGCTCGCTATGAAGCGGACTGACGAGCGGATTGCAATCGGTAAAAAGGTTTCTCCGTCGTTTCTCTTTGCGACATTGTTGTGGCCCCTAACGTATCGTCACTTTGAAGAGCGTATTTCACGTGGTGAGAGTCAAATACAGGCCATGATTGAAGCAGGCCGCTATGTCCTTGATAAGCAGTGCGAGAAGCTGGCTATTCAAAAGCGCTTTGTAGAGGACATTCTGACAATTTGGGTTCTACAAATTAAATTGCTGCGCCGTGGAACAAAGTCGGCAATGGGGCTTTTGAATATTCCAAAGTTTCGTGCCGGGTACGACTTTATGCTCTTAAGAAGTCAGTTGGAATACGTTGATCCTGCGATTGTGAACTGGTGGACTAAATTCCAAGAGGTTGACGAAGCAACGCGCCTAGAGATGATTCGCGAGCAAGCTGCTGCGAACGCCCAGGCGCGAAAACCGAGAAAAGGCGAACCGAAGCGACCCAGTAAGGCCCAAATTAAAAAACAATTGCTGCTCGAGGCTGATAGTTGGCAGCTTGTGCGCGATTTAAGCGGTACAGCCGGTAGCGATGGCATGATTGACCTCATTGATGACGAAGAACTCTCGCAGAACACTAAAGCGGCCCGGCCTAAACGCCGTCGCCGTCCTGCCATTCGCCGTAAGAAAATTCAGATTGAGGATTAATGATGGCAAAGGCCTATGTTGCTTTGGGAGCTAATCTTGGACAAGCTCAGCAAGCTTTAAAAGATGTTATTGATCGAATCAATGAAGAAGATGAAGTTGCTGTGATTAAAACGTCTTCGTTTTATAAAACGACACCGATTGACTCGAGCGGCCCCGATTACATTAATGCGGTCATCGAAATTAAAACAGAGTTGACCGCTGAGCAACTATTGCATCGATTGCTTGAAATCGAAAAAGAGTTTGGGCGTGTACGGCCGGTAGGTATTCATAACGCTCCCCGTACAATGGACTTGGATTTATTGCTTTTTGAGGATGAAGTGAGACAAAGCGAGTTTTTAACGCTTCCGCATCCTCGAATGCATGAGCGGGCTTTTGTTTTAGTTCCTCTTTGTGAAATTTCTCCTGAAGTTGTTATTCCAGGGAAAGGGTTGGCAAAAAACTATCTGAAAAGCGTTGCAGAACAAGGAATTGAACGACTTCTTTAGTTCGGTAAGCTATGCCTTGATCGGCTTTTGCACCATCAAGAAAAATTTTTTAGTAATTTTTCTTGACAAGCCTAAGAAGCTCGGTATAATTCCAATCCTCGCTTGTTCAAGCGCGCGGTTAGCTCAGCGGTAGAGCACTGCCTTCACACGGCAGGGGTCACAGGTTCGAACCCTGTATCGCGCACCAGTAGTAAGTGATGACAATTTGAAATGCCCGGGTGGCGGAATGGTAGACGCAGTGGATTCAAAATCCACCGGTGATGAGCCGTGAGAGTTCGAGTCTCTCCCCGGGCACCAATTAAAAGAATGGCACGTTTTTAACGTGCTTTTTTGTATCCGATCTGAAAATTGAGCATCAGATCGGATTCAAGCAAGAACTATTTCAAAACTGATTATTTCCCACAGTCACAGTGACAATCGCCATGTTGACCGCAATTGTCATGCTGACATTGTCCATGATGGGCATGCTGGTGTTTGCTGCAGGCCGCTTCCAAATTACTTTGAAGATTTCCGGCTAAAAGGGATGTGACGGCTTCGTCAGCTACACCGTCAATACCGGCATAAAGCTTAATGTCGGCTTGTTTCAGCGCTTGCATGGCACCATCACCAATACCGCCGCAAATGACGCAATTCACATTCTCAGCAAGAAGAATGTCGAGCATGGCACCATGTCCGCGTCCGTTAGTCTGTTCAACTTTGGTTGAAGCGACTTGACCATTTTCTACATCGTAAATCTTAAATGCAGCTGCCATACCGAAATGTTGGTAAATATTTTCGTTTTTGATGGGGATCGCAATTTTCATAGTATTGACTCCTTGGAGAAATTGATTGACTTGATGTTGTTTCCCATGTCTACAACGGCAACGACCAGGGCAAGTGTGTTCAGCTAATCCATCGCAAATTCTGTAGTGACCGCCACCAATCAATAAAGGTCTGCCATTTACGATCGCATCTGCGACTTTGAATCGGGCCTTTTCATAAATTTCGGTAACGGTAGTTCTCGAAATTTGCATTTGCTGAGCACATTGTTCATGTGTTCTTTTTTCGTAATCCACTAAACGAATCACTTCATACTCATCAACAAAGAGAGTAATAGGATCGCTTTTTCCTTCGGAATTAAACGCTCTAAAAACAGGTTCTGAGCATATTCGTCGGCATCGACTGGGTCTTGGCATGGTTTTTCACGTCCGTAATATTCGACATATGTCGGATATAGGATAGAACTATTCCAACAAAAGGTCAAATCAATATCTGCACAAAATTTGTTGACTCATCAATAAATGACTCTCAAAAAACATGAGTTTTCTTTTGGATCCGTGCTTAGAAATGAGACGAAAATCACTGACTTTGTTTAGCAAGAAAAAGAGAACAGAAAAGAGGCGATACATGAAGTTTCGCCTCTTTTTGAGATAAATTGAAGTTAATTTACGCTTTTTGCCAAGCGAAAACGTGTAAATGAAAGCTGATTGCAATATGTTTGAGAAAGTTCCGTCAAGGCTTTTTGTAAAGTTTTTTCGTCAATTTCTTGAGTCAAAAGAACGAGGTTCTCATTAATCTCCTCAATTTTTTCAACGACAATTTGATGTTTTTCCAGCGTGGGCAAAACATGATTTGTTAAGTCATTCAAGCTGCTGGAGTTAAATCGAATGTAGTTCTTATTTCTTTTTTCATTGTTATCCAGAAAAGTCACAACAGTGGCAGAGTCTGGTTTGACAATGCTTTTATGTCCTTTGGCAATATCTATAACGTCGGCAAGAACCGCACTGGCGGTAGCTTCGCCTCCGGCGCCTGCTCCGTAAAAGAGGGTTTTGCCAACAGCGTCGCCTACTATTTCAACCGCGTTCATGGCATCACTGACTTGAGCCAGAATGCTGTTTTGAGGAATTAAGGTTGGCGCAACCTGATAAGCGAGACGATCATTGATTTTCTCTACAGTAGCCAGTAGTTTAACGACAAAACCGAGCTTTTGAGCGAATTGAATGTCAAGAGAAGAAATCCCTTTTATCCCTTCAACAGCCGTAATATCAAAGTGAAAGGGAACACCGAAGGCCAGGGAAGTTAAAATCGACAATTTATGCCCAGTGTCCAATCCTTCGATATCAAAGGTCGGATCAGCCTCAGCATAACCTAACTGTTGTGCATTTTTTAATGCTTCTGCAAAAGACAGAGGCGTTTTGTGCATTGCGCTCAAAATATAGTTGCAGGTGCCGTTGAGAATTCCGCTAATTTCGGAAATTTGATTACCGGCAAGTCCTTCTCGTAATGCTTTGATAACAGGAATACCGCCGGCAACCGAGGCTTCAAAGAAAACGGAGCGATTTTGTTTTCGAGCTTCTGTAAAGATTTCATCGCCATGAGTAGCTAAAAGAGCCTTATTGGCGGTAATAACATCTTTTCCGTTTTTTAAGGCATTCAAAATAAAGGTTTTAGCGGGTTCAATGCCTCCCATTACTTCAATGACAACAGAAATTGAAGGATCATCAATGATTGAATTTAAATCGTTGCTGGCGATGACGTTTCCCTGTGTTTGTAAGATGACCTTATCAGTTTTTCTGCAAACTACCCGTTTAATTTCAATCTGTTTGCCAGCTCGGGTATGAATTAACGCTGCGTTTCGTTTCAAGACTTGGTAGACAGAGCTGCCTACAGTACCGAATCCCGCCATACCAACGATTAATTTTTCTGCCATTTGAAATCCTTTCTTTCACAACCTATTCCATTCTAACCTAGGATGAGAATACATTTTGTATCTCGCCTAATTAGAGCCGATTTGTTCTTTTTTTGTCGGTATCTTCAATTATTTGTTTCTTTATTCCTCTAAGAAAAATTCCTTATTTTGATTGAGAAAAATTAGAAAAAATATTCAAATTCGCTTGATCTGGTTTTTAAATTTGACTAACATCAAAATTAATAATGATCTTAACAAAAGATCTTGTTTCTACAAATCAAACTGGCATCTCTGGCACCATCAGTGATCCGCCCGTTGGACGAATCAAGAAAGGAGCTCCTTTATGAAGCACCATGAATCCAGTATTGAAATTGGCGCCATCAGCAACAAATCCAAACTTATTCCGTTAATTCTCGGTCCGTTGGTTGCATTGCTGTTTTACTTTATCCTTCCTGAGCATTACATAACCTCAGCGGGGGTCTCTGAAACCTTTTCTCATGCGGCGCGTGCGTGTGCAGCTATTGTGTTGTGGATGGCCATTTGGTGGTTTACCGAAGCTGTTCCGATTGCTGTTACCTCCCTTTTGCCTATAGTGCTTTTCCCACTCTTTGGCGTGATGGGATCATCAGATACGCTCAAAGAGTATGCAAACGGCACCATTTTCTTATTTTTAGGTGGGTTTTTAATTGCAGCGGGCATAGCTCGTTGGCACTTGGACCGTCGTATTGCATTGTTAACGATTCGCATCGTCGGAACCAAGCCTCAGCAGATCATTTTGGGACTTTTGCTCTCAACATCGTTTATTTCCGCCTGGGTGAGTAATACGGCAACGGCAGCCATGATGGTTCCGATTGCTCTGGCCGTGCTGAAAGTCGTTCGTTCAACCCGAGAAGACTTACCAATAGACCGTGCCGAGCACAATTTCGGCGTCTGTGTCTTATTGGCTGTCGCTTATGGAGCCAGTTTAGGCGGTGTTCTAACATTGATTGGCACGCCGCCCAACGGTATTTTTGCGCGCTTTGTTGAACAAACCTATAACGTCCCCGTGAGCTTTATTGATTGGATGCTTATTGCTTTTCCCATTGTTGTTGTGATGATTGCTGCAACTCAGCTGCTAATGACAAAGGTTTTATTCAGGGAATTGGTGAGCGAATTGCCCGGTGGAAAAGATTGGGTTATGCATGAGTATTCCAAATTGGGACCAATGTCTCGGGGTGAAAAAATTGTCTTGACGGTTTTTGTGACGGCGGCTCTACTGTGGTGTTTTGGTCCTGTGATTCGCGGCATTCAGATTGGAGATATGACACCATTTAAACCATTGTCTGATACGGTTATCGCAATGGGAGCTGGGATTATTTTGTTCATTATCCCTGTTGACTATAAGCGTGGAGTACACGCTTTGGATTGGTCCAGTGCGAGCGATACAGTTGCTTGGGATGTCTTGTTGTTATTTGGCGGTGGTTTGTCTATGGCCGCTGCGATTCAAAAGACAGGCTTGGCGGATATTATCGGAGCGCAAGCAACGTTCTTATCATCGCTACCTGAAGTTGCTGCAATCAGCGGTCTTACAACGCTAACGGTTTTTGCTTCCGAATTTACCTCCAATACAGCGCTTGCTGCAACCATGATGCCTTTGGTTGCGGCCGTTGCCGATTCTATTGGTATGCATCCTGAAGCGCTTTTGGTGGCAACAACGTTCGGCGCATCGCTTGCGTTCATGATGCCTGTCGGTACTCCACCTAATGCCATTATTTTCGGGACTGGGCGCATTCGTATTGCTGAGATGATTCGCGCAGGCTTTTGGCTTAATGTTTGCGGGATCGTTGTTGTCACGATCATCTGCTCTGTTTTTAGTGTCGGAATGATTCCTTAATTCTATCTACATACTTCTGTTCATTTGGGGCGGTTAAACCGCCCCAAAACGTTTTATGACTTTGCAATTATGGATACTATCTATTGATACTATTTTGTTGGTGGAGCACAATAAATAGATATTCTCTTTTTTCTTTGGATCATAAATCATGACCGAATATTCGAAAAACACAGTTAAGTCCAAACGTGGTCCTTATCGAAGCCAACTTGTTTCCAGAGGCGATGTTTCTCACGCTCGTGCGACCGATGAAGTGCAAGGCATTGTGACCGATGAAACAACGGAAGCCGCCGATCAAAAAGAATTGGAAGCATTGGGGACTATTCTCAAAGGCGAAGCTCCCGCAGATCGCATTCGTTTGCTGCGTCTTTTGCTTCGCCAAGAACGTCTAAATTACGCGGCAACCAGTTCGCGAGTGGATAATCCCGACGATATTTTGGTTAAAGATTGGCGCACCGGAGTCTATCCGTATAAAAATCGTCTCAATCGCAAAACGTACGAAAAGGAAAAGTTTGCCCTTCAAGTGGAATTGTTGAAGTTGCAGGCTTGGGTTAAGGAAACCGGACAGCGCGTGGTTATTCTTTTTGAAGGCCGAGATGCAGCCGGTAAAGGCGGTACCATTAAGCGTTTCATGGAACACATGAATCCTCGTGGCGCTCGTGTTGTGGCTTTGGAAAAGCCGAATGAACGCGAATTGGGGCAATGGTATTTTCAACGCTACGTTGAACATCTTCCAACACGTGGAGAAATGGTTCTTTTTGACCGTTCTTGGTACAACCGCGCCGGTGTTGAACGAGTGATGGGTTTTTGTAATGAGCAGCAATATGACCGCTTCATGAAAGAGTGCCCAGAATTTGAACGCAATCTCGTTCATAACGGCATCTACATTATTAAGTTCTGGTTCTCAGTGAGCCGTGATGAACAGCGCCGTCGCTTCAAAGAGCGGAAAATTCACCCGTTAAAGCGCTGGAAATTATCTCCGATTGATGTCGCATCATTGTCAAAGTGGGATGATTACACTCGTGCTAAAGAAATGATGTTCTTGAACACCGATACGGTGGAGTGCCCCTGGATTGTCGTAAAGAGTGATGATAAAAAACGCGCACGTCTTAATGCGATGCGTTACGTGTTACACCTCTTGCCCTACACTAACAAAAACGAAAATGCGATCGGTCCCGTGGATCCCCTTATCGTAGGCCGTGCCAATATTGTTTTTGAACAAGGCGAAGAACCGTCCATTACTGCGACCCCTAAGAAGTAATTTAGAACGGTAAAAACATAAAGGACACCAAGCAAACGGTAAGTCGTTTAATTTGGTGTCCTTTCTTTTTATGCAGAAAGAAGTTTGACAATGATTGACTTATTTAATATAGTTCGATATCGAACTAAAGGAAAATTATGAAATCGTATTTATCTATTTTTTCCGATGCTGCGAAGCTTCGTGCCAAAGGTAACGCTTATATTCTTGCGTCGCTGGAGAGAGCCGGACTAAAGGGAATTGTTCCTAGTCACGGAGATGTCATGGTTCAGCTTTTTACTAAAGGCACATGCAACATGGGGGATTTGGCTCGCAGTGTCAAGCGTAGTAAATCCACCGTAACAGTTTTAGTGGATAAGTTAGAAAAAGCGGGATATGTTCGAAAAGAATGTGATCCTAAGGATAGTCGCGGAATTTTAGTTTCTCTGACGGAAAAAGGCCTTGAGTTAGAACCTATTTTCGAGGAAATTTCTGAGGGGCTCAACCAACTCGTAACAGAGAATCTGACTGAAGAAGAAATCAAAACGTTGGAAAGATTACTTAAAAAATGTGTTGATTGATGGATTGGTCAACTGATACTAACTTTTGTTTTTATTAAAAGTTCGATATCGAACTAAAGGAGAAGAAAATGAAGAATGCAAAATTACAACATGTGGATATGACGGCTAGCCGTACAGAACTTCACGAACTCTTATCGTTGACTGGAACCGAAGTCTCGATAAATAATCTGCCCGCTGGGGTAAGCATCCCTTTTGTGCATGCCCACACAAATAATGAGGAGCTTTATATTGTTTTGTCAGGAAAGGGATCCTTTTTCGTCGACGGTGAAGAATTCCTTATTTCTGAAGGAGACTGTTTGCGAGTAGATCCCAAAGGTGAGCGTTGTTTAAAGGCTGCAGACGACAGCGCTTTGCGTTACCTTTGTATCCAAAGCAGGGCGGGCAGCTTGCAAGGTTATACGATGTCGGATGGGATCATTTCAGAAGAATTTAAAAAGCCGTCTTGGTTGAAGTAGTTTGGATTGATAGAGAGCTAACGCCGCAAACCTCTGACTTTGAGTCAGGTGATAAGGCGATCAGTATGAATATCGGTTAGGATAGCGATCATGAAATCGAATACTCCTACATTTGTCATCGAGCTGCCGCTGTGTATGAACGATCAGCAAAATCGTTTTCTCACTCAGGCGTTCGAGTTTGGGCGGACGTTGTATAACGCCACGCTCGGCTCCGCTTTAGGCAGACTCCAACGAATGCGGGAGAGTCTGCCGTGGCGCCAAACGCGTTCAATGCCCAGGGGTAAAGAACGCAGCAAACGCTTTTCCGATCTGCAAAAAGCCTATGGTTTAACCGAAAACGGTCTAAGAACAATAGCAAATAACCACCGCAAGGCCAGCGGTCGCAACGACATCGGGGCTCACGAAGCCCAGTGTGTCGGACGAACTGTTTGGCGCGCGTTGGAGCGCTACATGTTCTTAGGAGCCGGTAAACCACGCTTTAAGTCCTATCGTCAAGGACTCAATTCCATTGAAGGAACGGATAATCGCGAAATCATGTTCAAGCCTGACCGCCAATCAATTGTTTGGCGCAAACAGGTCATGAAACTAATGATTCCAGATACCTCCTACTTCAAGAAAGCCTTGGCCGATCCTATCGAGCCGACTCAAACCAAACGCATTAAGTATTGCCGTATTGTCCGTCGGACACTCAACGGTAAGAAGCGTTGGTTCGCGCAAATCTGTCTGGAGGGGATGCCTCCGGTTAGAAAGATCTACGCGCCGAAGTCGGAAGTGATGGGAATAGATCCAGGACCAAGCGGCTTGGCTTATTTCCATCCGCAGAAAGCGGGACTTATTCGGGTCGCACTGAATGTGGATATGCAGGAAAAAGCGATCCGCCGATTGCAGCGCAAAATTGACCGATCCAGACGGGTGAACAATCCTGATCATTTCAATGTGGACGGGAGGGCGAAGCCGTCTCCGACGTCATGGAAGATCAGTCGTCGGATGGAAAAACTCCAAGTAAAGTTGGCTGAACACTATCGGTGTTTGGCGGCCACGCGCAAGCGTGATCACGGGGAGCTGGCGAATTTTCTGCTGCAACGAGCAGGCACGATCAAGATCGAAAAGAACAGTTACCGGTCTTATCAACGAAACTTTGGGAAATCAACGACAAGGACAGGCATGGGAGCGTTTGTCAGTCACTTGAAGCGTTCGGCTGAAAGAGCTAACAGTCAAGTGATTGAATTAAACGCCTATGAGCTGAAATTGTCGCAATACGATCCTGCCACGGACACGTACCGAAAGAAGGCGTTGAAAGAGCGGTGGCATCGCTGGGGCGAGACAGACATCCTTGTTCAACGGGATGTGATGTCAGCGTTCTTAGCGTGCCATGCGACGGAAAAAGGGCATGACCGAACCTGCTTGTTAAACGAGTGGGCGACTGCGGAAGCGCTGTTGAGCGATAGCGGTCTATGCCGACATGAACTTCGTAACGATCAAGGAACGTCGAAAGAGGTTTCGAGACTCACGAGTCCGGAGGTTGAAAAGCCGAAGGAGCGGGTAAGGAGTTTATCGCGAACACTTTGTGCAAAAGGTGACGTCAAGCCGAGCGCTGCGTAAGCATCTCCGCCTGAAAAGCTTTTTGTTGGTCAAAGTGAATCCTTCGTAATCATACGAGGGAGCTTCAAGTTTCGATGAATGTACACGCTGTTGAAGTAGATCATCGAAGCGAAAAACGCCTGATTGCCGGATTTCACGCTCTGTATTCACTGGGAAGCGTGGTTGGCGCTTTAGCGATGGCAACTCTTCTCAATGTCGGGATTGAATTACTTTATACCGCAGGCGTTTGGCTACTGATTTGTATCATTATTTGGGGATTCTCAGTCAATTCCCTTCTACCTGACGCAGGTAAAGCTCAAGGTGTATCCCAATCTTTTGTTTGGCCAAGAGGTTTCGTGCTTTGGTTGGGGTTAATTTGTTTTTTGCTTTTTATGGTAGAAGGGGCCGTGCTTGACTGGGGTGGTGTTTTCTTGGTCGAAGAAAAGTCGGCTGCGATTGAAAACGCTGGTTTTGCCTTTGCAGCTTTCTCTACGGCCATGACTCTTATGCGTCTCATTGGGGATAAATTAATTGCGTATGCAGGTCCCAGAAATTGTGTGCGATATGGTTGTCTGATTGGTGCTCTCATGTTAACGGGGTGTGTCCTATTACCTCACGTTTGGCTTGTTGTCGTACTCTTTTTTGCGTTGGGACTAGGATTGGCCAACGTCATTTCGATTGCCTTTGCCAGTACAGCGGATCAAAACAAAATGCCAATGAGTTTGGCGCTTGCTGCTGTGACAACTTTAGGTTATGCAGGACTTTTGACAGGCCCGGCACTTATTGGATTCATCGCAAAAGTCACTAGTCTTTCTACTGCCTTATTAATGCTTGCGGCCTTTTTGGTAATTGTGTCTTTTTCGAGTAATATTTTTCGACAAAAGTAGATTTTTGGGGATGGCAATGAAATTAACAAAAGGTAAATGTTTATTGGTCCTTGCCGCCGCATTGGTGGGTTTAACCGGTTGCGGCGAAGAGGATGTCGGCGATGTTTCGTTAGGTATTTTTACGTTTAAAGACATCAAAATTAATCGCTTTACCGATCCTGTGGTGACAGGAGTGACCTGTCATGTGGCTAGCATTGAAGCCAATTTGTCATTGAGCGATCCGTCCAACAATTCTATTGAATGCCACCGAACGGGCCCTATCACACGCCAGATGATTGAGGCGATTGATAAAAGTAAATCGGGAGAAGTAATCTTTAAGCGTTCAAAGAGCGTGTTGCTGAAAAATATGAAGATTCGCCGTATCTATGATGCAGAATCTCAAACGCTTTTATATGTTGCTTACTCCACCAAAGAAACAAGTGGCAGTTTCCATCATTCCCTCTCTGCGATTCCGCTTTTTGGGACAGAAGGCTACATTAAGCCACTTCCCAAAGTGCAATAAAGTCCCACTTATATATAAATAACCCTCATTATTTTGAGTTTTATTGTTTTTGGCTAAAAATCAATGAGGGTTTTCCCACTTTGGACAGAATTTTGATTTATTCAAGTTATCCACAGAAATTGTGAATAACTTTCACATTTTTGTAAGAAAACTCAAGTGGAACAGGGAGTTAACTCATTGCTTAAAAAAGTGGCAATTGTGGGAAATTTCCTGTGTCTAACGAATTTGCCCCTGATAACGACCGGCGTTGTCATAAAAGCGACCGTTGGTGTCTTCTCGACCTAAATATCTGCCGGAGTGGTCATAGTGGCGACCGTCGGCATCGATTCGTCCCTGGTAGCGTCCGGAGCTGTCGTAAATTCGTCCGGAAGAATCCATACGTCCCTGATAGCGACCGCTGCTGTCATAGCGGCGGCCATTAGCATCCACTCTTCCTTGATATCGACCGCTATGATCATAAAGGCGACCGTTGTCGATACGTCCTTCGTAACGGCCGCTATCGTCATAATAACGACCGTTATGATGGTTGTAGCCATAATGGTGGGCAAAGGCGACACTTGTCAGAAATGAACTGATAAAAACAAAGGCAAATAGAAAAATCTTTCGCATATGGTCCTCTTGGCTGTTTTGACCAGGTTACTCCGATGCAGCTGTTTTTGCATGACGAAAAAAGCCGAAAAACATTTCAGTCTTTCGGCTTAATAAAAGAGGAAAAAGAAACTTAAATACTGGCCACTTTTTCAAAGGCCACCTTTGCTGCTTCAACGGTTTTGTCAATCACCTCATCACTATGGGTGATGGAAACAAAACCTGCTTCAAAAACAGAAGGTGCGAAATAAACCCCTTGATCCAACATGCTATGGAAGAACACATTGAAGCGTTTGGTGTCAGACTTCATTACGTCTGCAAAACCTTCGGGACACTTATCCAAGAAATAAAGTCCGAACATACCACCGACACTTCGAGCCGAGAAGGTTACGCCGGCTTGGTCGGCAGCAGCTTTCAATCCTTCAATTAAACGAGATGTCTGAGCAGAGAGTCGATCGTAGAAACCCGGCTGTTGAATAAGTTTCAAAGTGGCTAGACCGCACGCAACAGCAACAGGGTTCCCGGAGAGTGTGCCAGCCTGATAGACGGGACCGCAGGGGGCGATCTTTTCCATGACATCGCGTCTGCCGCCAAAGGCCGCCACGGGCATGCCGCCGCCAATGACTTTACCAAACATCGTGATATCAGGAGTCACGTTGTAGAGACTTTGAGCTCCGCCCAATGCGACTCTAAAACCGGTCATGACCTCATCGACAATCAAGAGCGCACCGTATTGAGTACAAAGCTTGCGCATGGTTTGAATGAATTCCGGTTTGCCCGGAACCATATTCATATTGCCGGCTACCGCCTCCACGATTACACAGGCGATGTCGTCTCCGTAACGCTTAAAAGCATCTTCAAGCTGAGAGGGATTGTTGTATTCGAGAACAAGCGTGTGTTCCGTTACACCGGCGGGAACGCCCGCAGAACTCGGGTTGCCGAACGTGAGCATACCGGAGCCGGCCTTTACCAAAAGGCTATCACTGTGGCCGTGGTAGCAGCCCTCGAATTTAATAATCTTATTGCGTCCTGTAAAGCCGCGTGCAAGGCGAATGGCGCTCATGCCCGCTTCAGTGCCAGAACTTACTAAACGCACTTCCTCAATAGAAGGAATTAATTTTTTAATTTCTTCGGCAATTAAAATTTCTCGTTGGGTAGCGCAGCCGAATGTCAGGCCCATATCGACGGCTTCGTGTACGGCTTTAATGACTTCGGGGTTGTTGTGTCCCAAAATCATAGGGCCCCATGATCCGATGTAATCAATATAGCGTTTGCCGTCCTCGTCCCACATGTAGGGACCCTGGGCTTTTTTCATAAATCGGGGAGAACCGCCGACTGAGCCAAAGGCTCTGACAGGAGAATTCACGCCGCCCGGAATGCTTTGACGGGCGCGTTCAAATAATGAATCATTCGTATCCATTTCTAATCCTTAAAAGGCGTAACCCACACCTAAGTTAAAGCTCGTGTTGGCAGGCTTGAAACGTCCGTCAAGGGCTTCGTTTTCATTAATTTCCACATTGTGGAAGTGCGGGAAGTTAACGGTCATGTCACCCATTACACGCAGATGATCCGTAACCGCCCAGGTAAAGCCCGTTTGAACAACAGGATTGATGCTGTGTTCTTTGTAGTCACCGCCGTCTTTTGCTTTCAATTCAGAATAAGCAGCACCGGCGCCGACATGCATGCGCATGGCATCCAACACTTCAAAGTGGTACTGAAGCATTAAGTTGGTATTGGTCAGGCGGTATTTATTAACCGTTTTACCCGGAGCATTTAAATCATGTTCGCTTCTTTGATAGCTTAAATCCCAAGCCCAGTGGCGATCCATGAAATGGCGAATACCAAACTTATAGCCGGAGTCGGAGTCTAATGTGAATCCGCCCGGTACGTCGCCACCTCCGTCAGAGAGGTCCGTTTTTACCCAAGAGCCCTGTGCGTAAAGTTCGGTTGTGTTAGACCACGCTGATGCAACACTATCGGGCCACGGGGAGAAGCGTCGAGACTGATCGTCAAATTCAATCTTGGAGAAGAAGAAAAAGACGTTAGAAACCGGAATGTACGTGGCGTACACATTAAACCAATCAGTGCCGGCACTGACAAGAGGAAGCGGAACCGGAATCGGCAACCAGTTGTAGTCTTGACGGAAGGTTAGACCAGCAGTGTAACCCGCTCCCAAATGAAAGCCGGAATTGGCAATGGGAAAACGGGCGACCCAAGCGTAGCCCATAATGGGTTCAAACTCATAATGGGAATCGCGGAAAAGCATCATATACATTAAGCGTTCATTACCGTGTTCATCGATGATGCCTCGGGAAATACCAGCCCCAAACGGATAGGCGTTTTCTTCATCACGGTTGTCGTAGTCCCAGCGGGGATGATTGGTATAGGCCGGGACTAAAAGACCAGTACGACCGTGTTCGATAATGTCATGCATGCCATTTAACTGATTGCCGACAAAGCCTGCGTCCAGATAGGGGGAGACGGCACCGGGAAGGGTTTCGACGAAGCTGTCGATAAAGCCGGCATGAGCGGCAACAGCGGCCAGGGAGAGTGAAGTGGCCAATGCAATTTTTTTCAATGAGGGCACTGTGTGCTCCTTTGTGTTTTGTTTGTTAAGTTTTGGAAAATGTTCAATTATTTCATGTTTTTCTCTCTTTCTCCACCTCTTTGTTTTTACCCCTATGCTTTAGGACTTTTCCGATACAATCAGAACTCCATCTGACGTTTGCCGGATCGTCCCTATGCTTCTTGCTTTACTTTGTTTGTACATCTTTTTGTTAATTGTTTTGAGTGTGTATCGCTCTAAACAAACAAAAGAACAAAATGCTCGAAATTTTTTAACGGCAAGTGGTAGCGCCAGCGCCATACTCTGTGCCTTATCTTTGGTTAGTACCATCATCGGAGGCTCTGCCACGCTCGGTATTGGTGCTTTGGCTCAAAAGATCGGAACAGCTGCTTTTTGGTGGCTGGGGGTCGGTGCAATTGGGCTCTTTTTGCACGGTTTGTGGATCGCCCGTGCGATTCGTTCAACAGGAGCTTGTACTTTACCCGATGTATTGGGGCGTCTTGTGGGCAACGGTGCCAAGCGTTGGAGTGCTTTTATTATCGTGGTGAGTTGGGTAGGGGTGGTTGCCGCTCAATTCACGGCGCTTCGGACTTTATTGACAGATATTCTGCCCTCATCACAAGGGGAAGTGCTTTATTTACTTCTGACGGTGGCCATCGTGTTACACACGGCTTTTGGCGGACAAAAAGCTGTTCTTCGTACAGATGCCATGCAGACAGCTCTTTTAACCGGTGGGTTTGTCTCGGCAGCCCTTTGGTGCCTGACAAGCTCCAGTGTCGACTGGGGCGCAATTGATCCGATTCCTTTTAATGATTCGTTTGGTGCTTGGGATTGGCTGAAGCTTGCTCTTTTGGTGGGCGTCACTTATATGGTCGGGCCTGATATTTTTTCAAGAACATTTGCTGCATCCTCTAGCCGCTCGGCCTCATTGGGAGCATGGGTGGGATCCGCACTTTTATTGGTTTTTGCCGTCATTATTACGTTTTTGGCAATGAGCAATTTGTCGGCAGCCAACCCCTTGTCTGGGTGGCTTTCCGATGCCTCTGTTATGCCTTCTTTTATTAAAGTGGCTCTGGCGCTGGGGCTGGTAAGCGCTTTAGCGGGATCGGCTGACACGGTTTTATTGTCTGCAGCGGGTATTGTAGAAAAGGATCTTCTTGATGGGGACCAATCATCACGGTTGCGCCGCTTGATCGCATTGTTTGGTTTTGGAGCGGTTTTACTGACTTATCAATCTTCGGACATCATCGGCTGGCTCTTATATGCGTACGCTCTATTTGTGCCGGGGGTTGCAGTGCCCCTTTTGGTACTGCTCTTAAAGAAACAGGGTTCGGTCAATAAACGTATCTGGCTTGTCGGAGCTATTATTGGCGGCGCTTTGGGGCTTGCAGGGAATTTAACGGGCTGGCCACTCGCCATCGTGGGCGTGGTTTTGTCTGCCATGTTTGCCTGGTTTTCCAAGACGAGTCAGATGGAAAATCCATCTGTGATCCCGAAAAGAGAAAATTCGTTAAAATGAGCGCCTGGCAAAGTCCGCCACGACGATCGCGGGAACCATTGGTTCACGAGGAAAGTCCGGACTCCATAGAGCACCGTAGCAGCTAACGGCTGCCTGCCGCAAGGTACGGATTAGAGCAACAGAGACGAGCCGGCGTTAGGGTCGGGTGAAACGGGCAATCTCTACGGGGAGCAACATCAAATAGGCAACCGCTGATCCTGCTCGGGGAGGTTGCGGGTAGATGGCTTGAGGCAAGGCGCGAGTTTTGTCCTAGATGAATGATTGTCGGTCGAGGATGCTTTTTCTCGAAACATAATCCGGCTTATCGGTGGGCTTTGTCTTTCCTGTCTTTTTTCAAAAACGCATTCTTTTGCCTTTAGGCTAAAAAATCTTTCCCGTTCTTATACCGTCCGTTGTTGGGGGGAGTAGGATTATCGACGCTAAAAACGTTTGATTCAATCAAACCTAAAAGATCAACGATCTCTCGTTAGGTCGCACGCGGATGAAGGTATCGGTCAATGCTTTCATCCGCGTTTTTTTGAAAAAATCCCCGAAAGGTGAAACCTTCCGGGGCAAGTGGCGGCAAGGTGCCCATCGCCGCCTTTTTCAGAGAAAGAAAATAATTAGGCTACAGGAATGATCGGAATAATTTTCGGACCTTTCCCGGCATCTTTTTTTGCCATGCGCTTCATCCAGCAATACATACCGTAGAGGATGCCAAGAGCAATCACTATGCAGACGATTGAATAGACTGGTGCAGCGGCAAAGTTAGCCACACGGTAAAAGATGGTGGCGGCAGAGTAGCCGAGCGCCAATGTCCAAGCGCAAGCGAAAATTGTCCATTTTGTCCCCACTTCACGATAGATCGCAGCAACAGCGGCTACACACGGGACGTAAAGCAAGACCATCAGGAGGTAGGCAAAGACTGCAGAACTAGAACCAAACAAAGTTTTGATCGTGTCAATTGTGCCAAGGGATACGCCTTGCTCTTCGGCAGCAGAAGCTTGATCCGAGAGATCATCAACGTGGATACCTAAGGGATCCGATAACGCTCCAGCTAAACCGGCGAAGTTTTCACCGATTGTGCCGACCGCTTCAGAGAAGGTATCCGAGAGAGAGAATCCTCCTTCTTCAGTGGGCTCATCTCCGGTTGCGGCAGCTTCTTCGTGAGCCTTATCAACGGCTAATGTGTCGTAGAGCGAATTAAGCGTACCGACTACCGCTTCTTTGGCGAAAATGCCGGTAAACACACCGACGGCGGCAGGCCAGTTCTCTTCCTGAATGCCCATAGGTTCAAAGACCGGAACAATGGTTTTGCCGACTTGCGAGAGAACCGATTTTTCACTGTCTTCATTACCGAAGGAGCCGTCTGTGCCCATGGAATTTAAGAATGCCAGACATGCCACGATAACAACAATCACTTTACCGGCACGGAACATAAAGGTGCGGACACGATCCCAGGTGCGAAGCATTACGCCCTTGAGAGTCGGAATGTGGTACGGCGGCATTTCCATAACAAAGGCGCTGGCTGCGCCGGGAAGAGCCGTACGTTTTAAGAGATAACCCGTCAAGATGGCAGCGGCAATGCCGATGAGATAGAGACCAAAGACCAGGTTTTGACCGTTTGTCGGCCAGAAAGCTGTGGCAAAGAGAACGTATACCGGAAGGCGTGCACCGCAGCTCATAAACGGCGTCATCATGACGGTGATAATGCGGTCACTGGCGCGATCCATTGTGCGTGTGGCCATAATGGCGGGCACGTTGCAGCCAAAGCCAACTAAAAGCGGAACAAAGGCTTTGCCCGGAAGTCCGAGCGCACGCATCAGGCGGTCCATAACGAATGCGGCACGAGCCATGTATCCGGATTCTTCCAAAATGGCTAAGAATAGGAACATGAAAAAGACCACCGGAATGAAGGTGGAAATGGTTTGCAGACCACCGCCGATACCGTTAGACAGAAAGACCGTGAGCCACTCAGGCGTTCCCCAAGAGGCAAGAAGTTGTCCCAGGCCGTCCACGAAGATACCGCCCACTAAAATATCAAAAAAGTCGATGAAGACGGCGCCGAAATTTTGGGTAAAGAGGAAGGTCACATACATGATCAACAAAAAGATCGGCAACCCCATCCAACGGTTCAAGATGATGCGGTCGATACGGTCAGTTAATGTGCCTGTGACATCACCTTCACGGACCACTACTTTTTCAGCAATCCGGGAAACTAATTCGTAGCGAGCATTGGTGATTTCAATATCGGTGTTGCCTTCAAAATGCTGATCCGTTTCTTGCACAACCTGATGCACTTTTTCGAGGTTAATGCCTTCGAACTTCTCCTCAATACCCGGAGCATGTTCAAGAAACTGTATGGCAAACCAGCGGCCGTTTTCTTTAAGTCCCAATTGAGCGGAAATGAGATCGGCTGCCTTTTCAATCACTTCGTCATACTGAACGGTGACTTGTGTTGTGACGGGCGCATCGAGAAACTTCACCAGAGCTTTCTTAAGTTCCTCTACGCCTTTGTTGCGGTTGGCAACCAGACCAATAACTGGGCACCCCAGTTGTTTTTCCAAAGCACCTAAATCCAGTTTGATTTTGTGTTGTTTAGCAATATCGAGCATGTTGACGACAACGATCATCGGTACATGCATTTCGATTAATTGACTGGTCAAATAGAGGTTACGCTCCAAGTTGGAGGCGTCAATAATATTGACAACTACCTGTGCTTCGCCGCTTAAGAGATAATCGCGAGCGACAATTTCATCTTCGCCAGAGACGGATGTTGGGGTCACTGAATAGATGCCGGGTAAGTCCACAACTTCAATATTGTGTCCTTCGAAAGAGAAATTTCCGGTTTTTTTATCAACAGTGACGCCGGGCCAGTTACCGACACGTTGTCGAGAACCGGTGAGGGCATTAAATAACGTTGTTTTCCCGCAATTTGGGTTGCCAATAAGGCTGATGATATGTTGACTCATTACTGCAAACTCCTTCATTAACCGATCGGATCGATATCAAGGATTTCAGCCTCGTCTTTGCGAACGGTGATGAGGCAGCCGCGAATGCGGATTTCAATAGGGTCGCCTAGCGGAGCAACGCGGACGACTTCAAGAACGCTACCCGGCGTAACACCGAGCATCAGTAAGCGTCTTCGGTATTCGGGGGACGATGTAGTCATTGTTTTCACACGACCCTTCGTTCCGATCACCATGTCTTTCAGTTGCATATCAGATTCCTTTTAGTAGACAAATATCTTTTGGGCCGTTTCGTAGTTGACACCGACTCGGGTGTCACCGATTGCCAAGAGAAGGGGTTCGTTTAATGCGCGTTGTAAAACACGTATCGTTCCGCCCTGATGCAGTCCCAATTGCGACAGTTTTTCCTGTTCGGAAACATCAAGCTTCATTCGAACAACTGTCACATTGGTCATCAGGTCCGATTCGGTTAGAGGATGAATTCGAGACATAGTTTTTTTCATGATCATGGCACCTGCGTCCGGGATTGGACGCCAGATCTAAGTCGCAATCGTAATAGGAATTAATCTCAATATCAAGAGTGAATTAGGTTATTTTATCTATGAATTAACTGAAGTTTTTTCTTTAGAAAGTTGTATAAATCTATGTAAAACAAATAGATAAATTAAATAGAAATAATTATTAATAGTGTTTTAATGAAATTAATTATTGTCCTATCTGACGATTTTTAAAAATTAAAAATATAGTAAGAAAGTGATAACTATATTGATAAATAAAGAAATCATTCTTGGATGTAAGCAGAAATAGTTATTGAATTGAATCTTAAATAAGAATAAGATTGCGAAATAAGAATTATTCTCATTAAAGGAAATAATATGAGCTCATTTAAAAAATCTTCTTTTGTTATGGCTTTGATGGTGGCAGTGGGTTCAGCCCAAGCGGCTTCTGTTGAAGTATATGGTACGGTTGATACCGGTCTGCTCTATACGCATGAGTCAAGCGATTCAAAAGTTAATAATGAAAAAAACCACGAAAGTGCGGACAACTGGGGTGTGGCGAGTGGAACGAATACGGCCAGTGTGATCGGGATCCGTGGTATGGAAAATATCTCCGATGATCTTTCTGTCGGTTTTGTGTTGGAAAACAGTTTCAATTCCGATGACGGCTCTTTTGCTGAAGAAAATACGCTTTTTGACAAAGAGGCTCAGTTATTTGTTACTTCGTCTTTTGGAACGGTGAGCCTTGGGCGTATGGGAGCGCTGACAGCCGGTGAAGGAACCTATGACATCTTTATGGTCAACGGGGATGCCATGGACGGTGGCTATGCTGACTACATAGGTGCTGGTTACTGGATGGATCGCGGTATTTATGACAACATGATCTCTTTCCAATCACCTGAGTTCGCCGGTATTACTGCCTTCGCCCAATATTCTTTCGGTACCTCGGGCGACGATATGGTGCCATCACGTGATAAAGAACGTTATGCGGCTTTGGGAGCCACGTTTAGCACCGGTAATTTTTCGGCGGTGGCTGTCGTGGATACCGTGATGAAAAACCGTCAGACAGTTACCGGTTACGACAAGGCGATTGATGATGCGATGGCTTTCAGCATTGGTGCCAATTATGACATGGGCTTCATGAAGCCTTTCATTGGTTTCCAATACGGGCAGCATGAACAACTGATCGGTGGCGTTCCCGGGGTTGAAACGGACGAAACAGAAAGCTATGTGGGTGATCTTGACGGTTATGCCGTGGCTGTGGGCTCCGCCTTCCCTATTTGGGGCGGTGAATTGCAGGTTTCTGTTTACTACGCCGATGGAGACGGGAAAGCTTACGGCTACTACCAAGACGAGACGACTCAATCACCTAAAGTTTCCAAGATGAATGTGAAGCGGTATGGTGTGGCACTATTCCACAATTATGAATTGAGCAAACGCACGAGTCTGTATGCTGGCATCGGTTACGACTATCAGGAGTACGACGAAAGCTATGTGAATTCAAGCGGAAAAGAACACTTTGAGCAAGACAGCGTTCAAGTAGGTGTCGGTCTCGTTCATAACTTCTAATTCGGTCGCCTCGAACGAGGCTAAAAATAAAAATGCCACTTGAAATCAAAAGTCCAAGTGGCATTTTTCGTTAATGAGCTGAATCATTGGCGGCTTTAATTTTCAATTCGCCTCTCAAAGTCACATCACGAATTGTGTAGGGGATTGAAATATTTTCCTGATTAAAGCGTTCAAGGATTTCCTTCATAATCGTTGAACGTAAAACAGAGGTGCCGTTTTCTGGATCTTTTACCCAGAAACTTAATTTCAGATTGATTCCGTCATTGCCGAAACCGGAAACCACAGCCCACGGTTGGGGCGTTTCCAAAATTCGAGCTTGTTTTTTGGCGATATCAACCAAAATTGCCAATGCGCGGTTAACGTCACATTCGTAACCGATACTTGTTTCAACGGTCGCAACAGAGGCTCTGTCTGTGAACGTGAAATTTTTTACGTTTTGAGTGACAAAGGTTTCATTCGGAATAATCATCTCTTCTCCTGAAAAATTTCTCAGGACTGAGTAACGAGTTTTAATTTGAGTGATTTTTCCATTAAAACCACCGACTTCCACTGTATCGCCAATTTTGACCGAATGGTCGAAAAGAATAATGAAACCAGAAATGTAGTTGGAGGCGATTTTTTGCAACCCAAAGCCCAGGCCAACGCCGATTGCACCACCGAAGACACTCAAAATGGTTAAATCCAAGCCTACGGAAGATAGCGATATCAAAATGGCGATGGCTATGAAAGCGATGTGGATGAGGCGTGATAAGACAATTTTGAGATTGTTGTCGATATCTTTTGCTGAATCAAGGGCGCTATCGCATAGGCCTGAGAGCCACTGAGCAATCAAAACAGACACAATGACAGTGATAATGCCCACAACAAGAGCCCAAAGGGTCAGAGAATCAGGGCCGACGGGCAGATTGATTTCTCGCATGGCTTGGATAAATTTCGGCAATACACCGACAATTTCCAAGACCGCCAGAATCCAAAAGAGGATATAAAGCGGTTTTTTAATTTGCAGCAAAACGCTATCGGGCGCAATAAAAGCGCCGAATACCTGAATTAAAAATACCAACAGTGCCCAGGCGTAAAAGATTTGGTAACCGACATGAATGAGATTGAAGTTATTATCTGTTAACAATCCCATATCAGAGATTGTGCTGGCACCAAGAGAGAGAAATAGCGCTGCAAAAATAGAGAAGAAAAGTTTTCGTGTCAGTTCTAAAGAAAATCGGCAAAGTTTGTGACTGATCGTTTCTTTGGAGAAGTTTTCTTCCCAAGTAGCCACTTTTTGACTGCAAACTCGTGCGACAAAATAAGACAACAAGACTGCAACGACAATAGCCAACACTTGATACCAAAAAGCGCTTTGGGTTAATTCTCGGGCTAAAAAATCAATGATGCTGCCCACAAAGACCATCATGTGTTGCATAGATACTTCTTGCATTTTGTTTACTCTCAAAACAGTCACTATGAGCCTAGTCTAGCGAAGCTTTTAATTAATTCAAGGAAAATGTGAACCGTTTGGTGACAGAGTGTAGCTGTAGTCAAAAGGCTATTTTTGGGGGTTATTTTTTTGTTTTGGCCCCTGTATCATAAGGGAGGAATTTTTAGCGCTTATGCTTTAAACAAAGGATTGGTTATGCAAAATCTTGACAAAATCATGAAACCTCGCGCTATTGCGGTCATTGGCGCATCGACCAAGGCACACACGATTGGTTCGGACATTATGAAAAGGCTGCAGGAGTACGGCTTTAAAGGCAAGATCTATCCCGTCAATCCAAAGGGTGGGGTCATCGAAGGTTTGCAAGCTTATCCAACCGTATTGGATGTGCCGGGAGAAGTGGACTTGGCCATCGTGGTGGTTAACGCCAAATTTGTCCTCTCCACTATCGACCAGTGCCACGAAAAAGGAGTGGGCGGCTTATGTGTGATTAGTGCCGGTTTTAAGGAAACAGGAAAAGACGGGGCGGAACTGGAAAAGGCTCTGTTGGAGAAAGTTCGTGCCTATGGCATGCGCTGTGTCGGCCCGAATTGCTTAGGCGTGGTTAATACCCATCCGGATATTCGGATGGATGGTTGTTTTGCTGAAAGTTTGCCTGAGCGTGGTGGCATTGGTTTTGTGTCCCAATCCGGTGCGTTGGGCGGAGGTATTTTAAATATCCTCAAAGATTTGAATTTAGGTTTTGCCCAATTTATTTCCATTGGCAATCAGGCTGATGTCAACGCTGAAACCGCTATTGAATATTGGGAAAATGAAGACGATGTGAAGCAGATTTTGCTTTATATGGAATCCATTCAAAATCCTGCCAATTTCAGAACACTGGCAAGCCGCGTATCCAAGAAAAAACCGATTTTGGCGTTAAAAGCTGGTCGCAGTGCGGCTGGCGCCAGTGCCGCTTCTTCTCACACCGGTTCTTTGGCCGGAGCCGATAAGGCGGCTCACGCACTTTTAACGCAGTCTGGGGTGATCCGTGAATACTCATTGGAAAATCTCTTTGCAACGGCCAAGGTATTTGCCAATTGCCCGATTCCCAAAGGAGATCGAGTAGCCATTATTACCAATTCCGGCGGTCCCGGCATTATGGCAACAGATGCTGTTTGCGAATACGGTATGAAGATGGCGCCATTGTCGGAAGAAACGAAGGCTAAGTTGCGCACATTCCTGCCGGCTGCCGCTTCGGTTAAAAACCCTGTCGACATGATTGCTTCGGCACCGATTGAACACTACAAGCAAACGCTTGAGACCGTTTTGGCTGATGACAATGTTGACATGGTCATTGTTATCTATTTGCCGTTCTTGGGCTTAAAGGACATTGATGTGGCGCAGGCGGTCATGGAAATTAAGGCTCAGCATCCGGAAAAGCCGATTGTCGGGGTCTTCATGACAAAGAGTGAGTTCTTCTCACAATTGTCTGGAATGCAGGTAAATGTTCCGTTCTTTATGTATGCCGAGCAGGCGGCTGACGGCTTAAATCGACTCAATCAACAGCGTATTTGGGTTCAAAAGCCTTTGGGAACATGTCCTGAATTTACCGTGAATCGTGAACGCGCCCGCGAAATCATTATGCAAAGCGCCTCTCAGGGGCGTGAGCAATTAACGACCCGTGAAAGTATTGATGTGTTGGATGCGTACGGTATCCGTGTTTGTCGTTCAGGTTTTGCGGTCAATGAAGAGGAAGCCGTCGCCATCGCTGACAAAGTGGGCTACCCCGTTGTGATGAAGATGACCTCCAAGACAACCTCTCACAAGACGGATGTGGGCGGTGTTCGCGTCAACATTCAAAACGCCGATCAATTGCGAGCTCAGTACCGCGATTTGATCGCCAAACTTAAGGAAAAGAACCTGCTTGAGGGTTTGGAAGGCGTGATTATTCAAGAAATGGTGAAGGGTAGCCGTGAAATGGTTTGCGGTGTTGCGACTGACCCGCAATACGGTCATATGGTTATGTTCGGTTTGGGCGGTGTTTTCATTGAAGTGATGAAAGACGTTACATTCCGCATGGCACCGCTTACCGATGTCGACGCCGATGAGATGATCCGTGGTGTCAAGGCTTATAAACTGCTTGAAGGCGCTCGCGGAACGACGCCGGCTCAAATGGATCAATTGCGGGAATGCCTATTGAGAATTTCTCAGTTGGTGAAAGATTTCCCAGCGATCACGGAATTAGACATCAATCCTTTGATTATTAGTGAAAAGAACGGAGAAGGCATTGCCGTTGATGGTCGTATCAAGGTCAATTTAGAAAAACTCTAATCAGTGAGTGTGAGAAAGGGGCGCCTCGGCGCCCTTTTTTTATAGAAAAAACAAATTACAGCTGTCAAAACGGTCATTAGTGCAAAACAAAAATCAGACTAGTTGTTTTTGAGGATCAGAACAACAACATCATGTATGCAATAGCCTTTAGGCAAATTTCTCTGAAAAAAATAATGGAAATTCCTTGACTTAGTATTCATATCCTTTTAAATTTCCGTGTAAGAAAGTGGGAAAAAGTGGAAGTTTGTGCCTTAAAAGGTGCAAACTGCTTTTGTGTTTTTACATAAATTGCCGTGGGTGGACTGATGTTTCAGGGCACATCTTTACTCGTGCTGGATGCAAAAGGTCGTCTCTCGTTACCAGCGAAGTATCGGGAGAGCCTTCTTGTACCTTGCCAAGGGGAAGTGACCCTAACACGTCATCCGGACGGCTGCGTATTGATCTATCCCCGTGGCGTTTGGGTGCAACTAAGTGCGAAGCTTGCCGCCCTTCCCTATGCGGCTCGCACGCTGCAGCGCATCATGTTGGGCAGCGCCTTTGACGTCAATGCCGATGCTTCGGGACGACTGTTGGTGCCAAGCGATTTACGAAGCCTCTGCAGTCTTAACCGTGAAGTGACTTTGGTGGGCTTGGGTAACCATTTTGAATTGTGGGATCAAGCGAAATACATGCAGTTTGAACAAGCGGAATTACAGAAAGGATTGCCGCCGGAAGTGTTTGATTTAGTGCTTTAGGAGAGGGTGAATGGATAAGCGCTTCACTCACCTCTCCGTTATGGCAGAGGTGGCGCCGCCCTTGGTGGTAACGGATCCAGACGGAACGTACGTTGATGCAACGTTCGGCCGAGGGGGACATTCGCGCCGCATTCTTTCGCTCCTGTCACCTAAAGGAAAACTTATCGCATTTGATCGTGATCCGCAAGCCATTGAATCTGCTAAAGAAATTACCGATGATCGCTTTGCAATCATTCATGCTCCTTTTTCCCGTATGCGTGAGGAGTTAGTTCTAAGGGGAATTCAATCTGTCCATGGTGTCTTCATGGACATCGGTGTTTCAAGTCCGCAAATTGATGACGCTAGCCGCGGTTTTTCATTCCGAATGGATGGGCCGCTAGACATGCGCATGGACACAAGCTGCGGAGAAACCGCGGCTCAATGGCTTGCCAAGGCTGGCGAAGAAGAAATCGCTCGAGTCATCCACACGCTTGGAGAAGAGCGATTTGCCAGACGAATTGCTCACACTATTGTTCAGACTAGAAGCCAAACACCCATTGAGACCACTCAGCAATTGGCTCAGTTGGTTGCTCAAGTGGTGCCTGCTAACAAAAAGGATCCCACGCAAAATCCGGCCACAAGAACTTTTCAGGCCATACGGATTCACATTAATAGTGAACTTGATGAGCTCTCCTTGGCGCTTAACGCGGCAATGCAATTGGTCGATGACGAAGGACGCATCGGTGTTATTACTTTTCATTCGCTTGAAGATCGAATCGTAAAGCGTTTTTTTGATGAAAAAGCGCATCCTGAAAAAGCGTTGGATTCGCGTTTGCCGTTAAGAGCGGATCAATTGCCGCAGCCTGAGTTAAAGGATATCAAGAGGGTTTTACCCAGCCAGGAAGAATGCGATTCTAATCCTCGTGCAAGAAGCGCAATTTTGCGCTTGGCCACGCGCGTTCGTGCGGGGAGGCTGCCATGATTCTATTGGAATTAATGCGCCGCATTCGCCAAAACGCCAACATTCTCATTATTGCGTTGCTGACGGTCACGCTCGTTTGGCTTGCATTACTTATTGTCAACAATCAGTACAAAGTACGTGCTTTGATCAGTGATATTGAGCAAGAGCAGGAGCTTTCTCGCCGTTTGCTCGATGAACAGCGGGAAATCAATATCGAATTGGCTAAAGTGACACTTCCGGGCTACATCGCTTCCGGCGCAAACGAGATGGGACTGGAGCCCGCTCGAAATGAAAATACCGTTATTTTGCAGCCTAAACCGGTGCCGCGTTTTGTGACACGAAAAGAAGGGGATCCGTCATGATGAGAGAATCCCTAATGCGGCAGTTGCTCAATTGGCTCAAGAGGCGGTGGCACAAATTCTGGAGCGAAGATACGGCTCCGCGTATGCCTAAACGTTCTAAAGAACGCGATAAAGAATGGATGGCCTTGGAAATCTCCCAGAAGCGTTCGCACATGGTGCTTGGCGCCTTGGTGGGGATTTTTGTCGTCTGTTTTTTACGTGCAGGTTATTTACAGTGCTTTAACACGGAATTTCTGCAAAAGCAGGGCGAAGTACGTTACGCCAGAACGCTTGAAATTGCCGCAGGCCGTGGTCAGATTTTTGATAGAAATGGAGTGGTATTGGCGGCTTCCTTGCCGGCTAGAAGTATTTGGGCAACAACGAATTTAATCACGGCAACGCCTCAACAAATCAGTGAATTGTCAGATTTGCTGGGGGTCTCGGAACGTACACTTCAAAAACGCTTGGCTCGTAAAGACGCCTTTGTCAACTTAGCCCGCCAAGTCGATATGGATGTAGTCCGTCGTGTGCAGGCAATGCACTTGGAAGGACTCACCTATTCACCTGACGTTAAGCGTCACTATCCGGGTGGTGAAGTTTCTGCTCATATTGTTGGTTTCAATAATCGAGAGGATCACGGCCAAGAAGGCGTGGAGTTGGCCAATGATAAAACGTTGACGGGTCAAAACGGCTCGCGTAGGGTGATTCGGGACCGATTGGGCCACGTTATCGAAGAAATGTGGACTCAGGAGCCTGTTCCGGGTAAAGACCTGCATCTTTCCATTGACTCTCGTATTCAGTACATCGCTTATTCTGCCGTTCGTAATGCTGTTGAGAAACACCAGGCAAAGGCCGGGGCGGTGGTTGTGGCTGACTCGATTACCGGTGAAATTTTGGCCTTAGTCAGTTGGCCAGGATTTGATCCCAACGACCGCAGTACATTTGTGTTTGACAAGATTCGCAACCGCGTGGTGACGGACACATACGAGCCGGGTTCTATTATGAAGCCTTTTGCTATCGCTAAGGCTTTGGATATGGGTATTGTGCGTCCGGATAGTCTTATTGAGACGGCGCCGGGCAGCATCATGGTGGCCGACCGCAAGATTAGTGATACTCGCAATTTTGGTTTGCTGACGGTTTCACAAGTGATTGCAAAGTCTTCCAACGTGGGGACTGTCAAGATCGCTTTGCAGATTCCTGCACAAACATTGTGGGAAACCTACAGTCGACTAGGTTTCGGTCAAGCCCCGCAGGTCGGTTTCCCCGGTGCGGTAGCCGGTCGTTTGCGTCCTGCGAAAACGTGGGGTCCTGTTGAGCAGGCTACCATCTCGTATGGTTACGGTTTATCAACCTCGCTTATGCAAATTGCCCAGGCCTATACGGTTTTTGCCCGTAATGGTGATGTCATTCCGCTGACATTGATGAAGCAAGACCACCCGGCCGCAGGTGAGCAAGTCTATCGGCCCGAGGTTGCCCGTCAAATGCGAGCCATGATGATGACGACAGTGCATCGAGGCGGCACAGCCTCTCGTCTTAAAGTGACGGGGTATACGGTAGCCGGTAAGACGGGTACGGTCTACAAGGTAAAAAATGGTGAATATGTGAAAGACTACGTCGCCTCCTTTGTTGGCGTGGCCCCGGCTACACAGCCTCGGTTGGTCGTGGCTGTCATGATTGACGAGCCGAAGGACTCCGGGCACGTGGGCGGCGTGGTGGCTGCTCCGGTATTTGGAGAAGTCGTAGAAGCCGCCTTGCGGACTCTGCTTGTGAATCCGGATGATCCGATGATGGTGGCCGGCGGCGGGTTATTGGCCAGAACAACTCATTAATTGGGATGTCTTTGAAGCAACAATAAAGGCAGACCCTGTACTCAATAGTGAATCCTATGATCGACAACATCCAATCTTATGTCCGATTGTTAAAGCGTTTAGCTCCTCAAGCAAATCACTTGACACTAGACTCAAGAAATTTGCGGGAGGGGGATGCCTTTTTTGCCGTTCCGGGGCTGCACCGTGACGGTAGAGATTTTTTAGCTGATGCTGCGACAAAAGCGTGCGCGTTGGTCTACGAAGATGACGGACAACGCAGGACATTTGGGGTACCGGCTATTGCCGTTCCGGAGTTGGGAAAACACTTGGGTGAGTTTGCCGCCGATTTTTACCATGATCCGAGCAGCAAACTTTTTACAGTCGGTATAACTGGCACAAACGGTAAAACAACGTCTTCGCATTGGATGTCTCAACTTTTTTCATTGTTAGGGCAGAAATGTGCGGCTATTGGAACGATAGGCTGTTTTATGGATGGGCAGTCCTATGAAAGTGCGCCGTTGACAACCCCGGACGCCCTGACTATGCAGGGACTTTACAGGAAACTTTTGAAAGCCGAGGCAAAAGCGGTTGCCTTAGAGGCAAGTTCCATTGGTCTTGAGCAGGGACGGCTTCAGGGGACACGTTTTGATGTGGCGGTATTTACCAATTTGACCCGTGATCATTTGGACTACCACCATGACATGCAAGCTTATGAAAGCGCCAAAGCGATTCTCTTTGATTGGCCGGGTCTTCAGCATGCAGTCATTAACATCGATGATGAGGCCGGTGTCAGGATGGCTGAACGCTGCGCTCACCGCGGGATTCATACGATTGTTACAAGTATGCGGGGAGCCATTGCTTTGACGGGAACGCATTTACTGTCAGCCGAAAATGTCCGTCCGATGCCTGAAGGGATGCTGTTTGACATTGTCTATGGTTCAGAGCGTCAAACGGTGCATTTATCTATTTTCGGAGCTTTTAACGTTTCAAATTTGTTAGGCGTTGTCGGGGCAGCTTTGTGCCATGGTTTTTCTCTTGCCGAAATTGTTGAAAAATTACCCCTGTTAGTTCCTCCTGATGGGCGCATGCAAAAGGTTCCCTATGAAGGAGCCGCTTTGGCAATTGTGGATTACAGCCATACGCCCGATGCTGTTCAAAAAGCCCTCGAAGCATTAAAGGGTGTGGCTAAAGTTCGTCGCGGCAAGCTCTGGATTGTTTTGGGAGCGGGAGGTGACCGGGATGCCGGCAAACGTCCGCTTATGGCTAAAGTGGCAGAAGAGAATGCCGATTACGTTATTCTTACCAGCGATAACCCGAGAACAGAAAATCCAGATAGTATCCTGAGACAAATGGCTGCTGGCCTAAAAACGCCTCAACTGACTATTGCCGATAGACGTGAAGCCATCTATGAAGCTATTAAGCGAGCAAAACCGGAGGATGTTGTACTCATTGCCGGTAAAGGGCACGAGTTGTATCAGGAGATCAATGGGGTCAAACATCCATTTAGTGATGTGGTTGAAGCACGAAATGCACAACGGTTGAAGAATCCGCCTGCTGACACACTTTTAAATGTGAAATTCTTATCGAACTTACTACCGGGTTCTCATTTGTTTGGCAGTGACGTTCCTTTTACGAATGTCTGTACGGATACGCGTCAAGTCACAGAAGGTTCTCTCTTTTTTGCATTAAAAGGTGAACGCTTCGATGGACATAACTTTGTTATGCAGGCGATGAGAGCCGGGGCTGCTGCTGTTGTAGTCGATCACGAGGTTTACTGCCCGTTGCCGCAAATTGTCGTTAAAGATGTCAAGTTGGCTTTGGGTGTCACCTCAGGTTTTTGGCGTCGTGGAAAATCTTTGGGATTAGTGGCCGTTGCGGGAAGCAATGGGAAAACAACAACCACGCAAATGATCGCCACGATATTAAAGATTCGCTATGGGGAACACGCGCTTGCCACTGAAGGCAATCTCAATAACGATATCGGGGTGCCGCTTATGCTTTGGCGTTTGCGTGATCATCACGAGACAGCTGTTATTGAGACAGGAATGAACCATGTCGGAGAAATGCGCTACTTAAGCGGTCTGGTGCAACCGACCATCGCCGTTGTTACCAATGCTCAGCGCGAGCATCAGGAATTTTTGCAAAGTGTTGAAGCGACAGCGAGAGAAAATGGTGAAGTATTCCGAGTTTTGCCACCAAACGGTATCGCGGTCATTTCAGCTGATGATCCGTGCCGTTCGATTTGGCTTGAGATGGCACAACATACCAATGTAATGACTTTCGGTATTGATGCTACGGCAGACGTTAACGGTTGCGTGAAAACGGAAGCCAACGGTATGAAGGCGCTAATTAAGACGCCAATTGGAACCTTTGAAGCCAAAATGAAGGTCAGAGGTGAACACAATTTTAAGAATGCCTTGGCTGCTACGGCGGTTTGTTTGGGACTAAATGTTTCACTTGAGATTATTCGTCAGGGACTTGAAGCTTTTGAAGCAATAAAAGGTCGAGGTCAGGTTCATACGGTGGGAGGCTTAACAGTCATTGACGACGCCTATAATGCCAACCCCGATAGTATGAAAGCGGCGATTGATCTATTAACAAGTTATCCCGGCCCTCGTTTTTTGGTGGCTGGCGATATGGCTGAATTAGGTAGTAAAAGCATCGAATATCATGAGGAAATCGGCGCTTACGCAGCCGAAAAGCACATTGATGCATTTTTTGCCATAGGTGAACATATGCGTTACGCTGTCGAAAAGTTCCGTGAACTGTCTCCCCAGGCGCGTTCACTATGGATGGATGATCGTGACCAGTTTATGGAGGCGGTCATCGAAGAAAGTCACCACTGCCGAACGGTTAGTGTCAAAGGTTCAAACTGCATGAAACTTACAACAGTTGTTAAAGCCTTAGTGGTAGACGCTACAAAGAATAAAAAGGATTAAAGAATGCTCTTGGAATTATTTCGTTGGCTCGGAGAAGATATCAGAGCTTTCCAGGTGTTTAACTACTTAAGCTTACGAGCGGTATTGGCAGCACTCACCGCTCTGGCTATCGGTTTTATGGCAGGCCCGGCCACGATTCGTTATTTACGTGCGATGAAAATGGGGCAAGCTGTCCGCACAAACGGTCCGAAGACCCATATTGTCAAAGATGGAACGCCAACCATGGGCGGTGTTTTAATTCTGATTGCGATTGGTTTATCGACGTTGCTTTGGATGGATCTGAGTAACCGTTTTGTTTGGGTGGTTCTCTTTGTGACGCTAGGTTTTGGGTGGATCGGTTGGGTGGACGATTACCGTAAAGTTGTTCATCATGATCCTAAGGGCATGAGTGCTAAAGAAAAATTCGGTTGGCAGTCTTTAATCGGCATTATTGCCTCGGTTTATCTGGCTTTTGCGATCAGCGCGCCTAATGACATTCATGTGGTGCATATGCTTATCGGTTGGATTGAATCGGGTTTTCCCATGCAAATGCCGCCGCATGCCGACTTAATTATTCCTTTCTTTAAGCACTTTGCATATCCCCTCGGGATTTTCGGCTTTATCGCGTTGACTTTTATTGTGATTGTCGGAACAAGCAATGCGGTGAATTTGACTGACGGCTTGGATGGTTTGGCAATTTTGCCCGCAGCTATGGTGGGAAGTGCTTTGGGAATCTTTGCCTACGTTGAAGGTCGTGTGGACTTTGCTCATTATCTTTTGTTCCCCTATATCCCCGGAGCCGGTGAATTGGTTGTCGTCTGTGCGGCTTTGGCAGGAGCGGGATTGGCATTTTTGTGGTTTAACGCTCACCCTGCACAAGTTTTCATGGGCGATGTCGGTGCTTTAGCCTTAGGTGGAACATTGGGAACGGTGGCTGTTATTACCCGTCAGGAATTCGTTTTGGCGATTATGGGCGGTATTTTTGTTGTTGAAACACTGTCCGTGATGATTCAAACAACGTATTTCAGGCTCTCGGGTGGTAAAAGAATTTTCTTGATGGCGCCGATTCATCATCACTTTGAGTTGAAGGGATGGAAAGAAACGCAGGTGGTTACACGTTTTTGGATTATCACCTTCATCCTCGTACTGATCGGTTTGTCGACGTTAAAGATTCGTTAAAAAGGCGAAGATTATGCAACAGAAAGCCTTGGTGGTCGGTTTAGGAGCTTCGGGAGAAGCTTGCACGAAATTTTTGCTTAAACGGCAATGGCAAGTCCGAGCGACGGATACTCGAAGCGAGCCGCCGGCGCTTTCTCGCCTATCCGATACTGAGGGCTTTAGCTTTGTTTCTTTGCAAGAGGCTCAAGCCCAATTAAAAGATTGCAATCTGTTGGTAATGTCTCCGGGAATCAGTCCTTGGCATTCTGCGGTTACTCCATTGGTGAGGTCGGCTCAATCTTTGGGAATCGAAGTGGTCGGAGAGATCGAACTTTTTGCCAGAGAGCTGCTTCGACTGAAAAGTGAAAAGGCTTATGAACCGAAAGTGATTGCCGTCACCGGCACCAATGGTAAGACTACGACAACGGTGTTGACAACGAAAATGGCGGCCGCTTCCGGCCTGAAAGCTGTCGCGGCAGGCAATATTGGTCCAAATGCAGTTACAGAACTGGATCGTTATTTGGAAAGTGGAGAATTGCCGGATGTTTGGGTGCTGGAGCTGTCTAGTTTCCAATTGGAGACAACCTCCTCGCTTGCGCCGGATGCCGCCGCGCTTTTAAACATTACCCAAGATCATTTGGATTGGCACGGCGGAATGAATGAATATGTCGCGGCCAAAGGAAAAATTTTTGCTCACGAAAAAACAGCAAGAATTTTAAATCGTGACGATACAACGGTGATGAATTTTGCAGCGCATGACAGAAAAGTTTTTACTTTCGGTGCAACAGAACCGCAGCATCCCAATGAATGGGGATTGGTGAAAGAAGACGGCATCGTTTGGCTTGCCTTTAATGAAGATGATTCTGTGCAACTGACCAAGCGCAAAGTTCTGGAGGGGCACGTTTTACAACGTTTGATGCCGGAAGACGCTTTGCACATCCGGGGGCGCCACAACAGCATGAACGCATTGGCGGCCTTGGCACTTATTTACGCTGCGGGTTTGCCCATTAGCGATGCATTGCGGGCGCTGGCTCAATATAGAGGTGAACCGCATCGAGTTGAATACGTCATGACCGTAAATGGGGTTGACTACATCGACGATAGCAAGGGAACCAATGTTGGTGCAACCGTTGCAGCTCTGGAAGGGCTAGGTGCCAACGGAATAAAATTGGTTGTGATTTTAGGCGGAGATGGAAAAGGACAAGACTTTTCTCCGATTGCGGATTCTATGGCGAAGCACGCTCGTGGTGCCGTTTTGATTGGTCGTGATGCACCTTTGATTGAGAAAGCCTTGCAAGGGGCACAGTACCCAATTATTCACGCCAAAGATATGCCGCAGGCGGTTCAGAAAGCCTCTGAATTAGCGCAGCCTCACGATTGTGTATTGTTGTCCCCTGCTTGCGCCAGTTGGGATATGTTTAAAGATTATGCACAACGTTCGGCTATCTTTATTGCCAGTGCTAAGGCTTTAGCCGGTGATGCTCAGCAATGATCAGCATTAAGAACTTTTTCCAAAATCGTAATAAAAAACATGAGGACTGGTCATCTCGGAGTTCTTTTGCGACCATTTCTTCAATTGACTACAGTGTCATCGCTGTCATTCTGGCCCTTCTGATTTTAGGGCTCATCATGGTTTATTCGGCTTCCATTTCACTGGGTGATTCGCCGAAATACCAGACTTCAGAGGGCTACTTTGCCGTTCGTCACGCCATTTATATTGTGATTGGATTAATGGCGGCTTTTTTCGTTTTTAAAGTCCCGTTATCTCGTTGGTATCCCCTTAGTTACCCTTTGGGGCTGTTTGGCATTTTGCTCTTAATTTCGGTGTTTGTGCCGGGGCTTGGACACGAGGTAAATGGCTCAACCCGTTGGATTGGGTTTGGCCCGATCAATCTTCAAGTTTCGGAAGTTGTTAAGTTTGTTTCGGTATTGGTGATTTCACACTTTGTGGTGACACGGCAAGCCTATATGCATTCATACACTCGCGGCTTAATTCCCGTCATGCTCTACATTGGAGCTGTGGCAATGCTGTTGTCGTTGCAGCCTGACTTGGGAGCTACGGTTGTCATCAGTGCGATTGTTTTGGGTGTGGTTTTTTTAGGCGGCTTGAGTTGGAGCATCATTATCCCCTTCGGCATAGTGATTTTTGCCGTCATTGTTTTTTCAATTGCACTGTCGCCTTGGCGTACGGCACGTGTGTTTGCTTACCTCAATCCCTGGGATATAGAAAATCAATTGGGCAAAGCCTATCAGTTAACTCACTCGCTTATTGCCTTTGGCAGAGGAGAACTTTTTGGCGTTGGTTTAGGAGCGAGCGTGGAAAAAATGCACTACTTGCCTGAAGCGCACACGGACTTTATCTTGGCTGTCATTGGTGAAGAACTTGGGCTAGTGGGATTCACATTCGTTTTATTGCTCTTTTATTGGTTAGTCAGGCGTGCTTTTGAGATCGGACGTCAAGCAGTACGTTTGGAGTCTGTTTATTCCGGTCTTGTTGCCCAAGGTGTCGGGCTTTGGATTGGCGTTCAGGCCTTGATTAACATTGGCGTAGCAATCGGCGTTTTTCCGACGAAGGGGCTAACCTTGCCGTTAGTAAGCTACGGCGGATCGTCAATCGTTGTAACGCTGTGCGCACTAGCTCTTTTACTGCGAGTTGACTATGAAAATCGCCTTCTGATGAGAGGAAAGAGGAGACGGTGATGCAAACAAAACATTTGATTATTGCAGCTGCCGGTACGGGCGGACATGTTATGCCCGGATTGGCTGTGGCTGAAGAAATGAAAAAGCGCGGTTGGACGGTATCATGGATTGGAACACCGGTTGGGATGGAATCGCGTTTGGTGGGTCAGAGAAATATTGAATTTGACGCTCTTGACTTTACCGGTATGCGGGGCAAAGGCATCAAGCACATGTTTACCGGTGCATTGAAATTGATAAAAGCATGTTTTGCCGCCAAAGCACTTGTGGAAAAAAGACAAGCCAGTGCAATGTTTTCAACAGGGGGCTACATTGCCGTGCCGGCTGCTTTCGGAGCCCGAAGCAAAAATAAGCCGCTCATTATGATGAATTGCGATGCTGGCAGCCTCATGAGCGTGCGGGCTGTGATGCCTTGGGCTCAAGCGGTGATGTGCGGATTTGACGGCGAATGCGCTCATCGGGCCGGTTCCAAAGCGATTGTATCCGGCAATCCCGTCCGCGAAGATATTTTGGCTTTGCCCGAACCGCAACAACGTTACGCTGCCCGTACAGGAAAACTCAATTTATTGGTTTTCGGCGGTTCTCTCGGAGCCAAAGTTCTCAATGAAACAGTGCCGGCCGCTATCGCCAAATTCCCTTTAGAAGAACGTCCGATTGTTACCCATCAGTGTGGTAAAAATGCGGTTGAGGATGTTAAAGCTCTCTACGCGAAGTATGGAGTTGAAGCGCAAGTCATCAGTTTTATTGATGATATGGCAAGTGCCTACAATAAAGCCGATGTCGTTGTGTGCAGAGCTGGCGCAACAACAGTCAGTGAATTAACGGCGGGAGGGATTCCTGCGATATTGGTGCCTTTTGTTGTCTCGACAACTCAACATCAATTGGGTAATGCTCGCTACATGCAAGATGAAGGAGCGGGGATTTTGCTTGAACAGAAAGATTTAACCCCTGACTCACTCTATGAAAAATTAAGAAGTCTGACCCGTGAAGATCTTCTGACAATGGCTGACAAGGCCCGAAGCCTTGCAAAACGGGGAGCTGCGAAAACAGTAGCCGATACTATCGAACGTTTGGCAAAATTATAGTTTCTGGTGGTTTAACGAAGGCAAGTAAACAATGAGATTTGCGGTAAACAAAATCCACTTTGTGGGAATTGGCGGAACCGGTATGAATGGTATCGCCGAAGTTTTGGTGACTTTAGGTTACAAGGTGACAGGCTCGGACATGGCAACCAACGCGGCGACTGAACGCCTGAGTGGTTTGGGTGTTCAGATTTTTCATGAGCATGTTGCCGCAAACGTGAAAGGCGCAGATGTCGTTGTTATTTCTTCGGCTATTAAAGCGGATAATCCTGAGGTTGTTGCGGCTAGACAAGCTCGTATTCCGGTTGTTCCCAGAGCGGTAATGTTGGCTGAGTTGATGCGATTCAGAAGCGGCATCGCCATTGCCGGGGCTCACGGTAAAACAACGACCACTTCATTGGTTGCAAGTTTATTGGCAGCCGGCGGTCTTGATCCGACCTTTGTTATCGGCGGTCGTTTGAATTCAGCAGGAGCCAATGCCCGATTGGGCAGAGGGGAATTCATTGTGGCAGAGGCCGATGAGTCGGATGCCTCTTTCCTTTGTTTGTCTCCAGTGATTTCTGCAGTTACCAATATCGATGCTGATCATATGGATACCTATGATCATAACTTCGAAAAGCTCAAACAGGCATTTATTGATTTCCTGACAAGACTGCCGTTTTACGGCAAGGCGGTTTTGTGTTTGGATGATGAAAATGTTCGCTCCATCATCGCCCGCGTGCCGCGTTCTGTTGTAACTTATGGTTTAAGTGAAGAAGCGGATGTTCGAGCCATCAATATTCGTGCTGAAGGCACGCAGATGTGTTACACCGTTTTACGTCAAGGGCGAGAACCGTTAGAGGTTCGATTGAATTTGCCGGGTTTACATAATGTTCGCAACAGCTTAGCGGCTATCGCGATTGCCACAATGGTCGACGTGCCGGATGACAAAATTCAATTTGCTTTGGAAAACTTCACCGGTGTTGGAAGACGCTTTAGCCGTTATGGTGAAATTGCTTTGCCGGCCGGCGGATCATTTACCCTGATCGATGATTACGGTCATCATCCGCATGAAATGAAGGCAACATTGGATGCCGTGCGAGGAGCTTTCCCGGGGCGTCGTGTATTGGTGGCTTTCCAACCGCATCGCTATACGAGAACAAGAGATTGCTTTGAGGATTTTGTTAAGGTACTGAGCAGTGTTGAAGCTCTTGTGCTCGCAGATGTGTATCCGGCAGGGGAAAAGCCCATTGTTGGAGCGGATGGACGATCACTTGCTCGTGCAATACGAATTGTTGGCCAGACAGAGTTAGTGTTTGTGGATACGCCGGCAGAAATGGATGACGCCATTATGAAATTAGCTCGTGATGGTGATGTAGTTGTGACCATGGGCGCTGGTAGCGTCGGCGGTGTGCCGGGCCGTCTGCAAGCTCGTGCCGGTTTATCGAAATAATGAGGATACGATTAAATGCAAGAAGAAAAAAAGGAAATTAAGCCTGAAAGTTTAGGTAAGGTTGTACTGCTCCTCGGAGGTATGTCCAGCGAACGTGAAGTCTCTTTGATGAGCGGGAAAGGTGTTTACGATGCATTGATAGAGGCAGGCGTGGATGTTACGCGTTTTGATCCGAAGGAGCAGAGTATTTCAGAGCTTGAAAGGGGAGCCTTTGACCGCGCGTTTATTACCTTACACGGCCGCTATGGTGAAGATGGAACGATTCAAGGTGTCTTGGAATATTTAGGTGTTCCCTATACAGGGCCCGGTGTTAAAACGAGTGCGATTGCCATCGATAAGAATTTGACCAAACAAATTTGGCGTGAACGTCAGATTCCCTGCCCGAAAGGAATGCTTGTGTCGGCGGATAGCGACTTACACTACGTGATGCAGGAATTAGGACGCGATTTGGTTGTGAAGCCTGCGCGTGAAGGCTCTAGCATTGGTCTGACAAAATTAAAGGATGCCACTGTTGAAGAGTTGCACGAGGCCATTGAAAAAGCTTTAGTTTTGGATCGCCACGTTTTAGTAGAAGAACGAATTTTTGGACGTGAATTGACGGTGGCTGTTTTAGGAGCCGGTCAAGACGCAAAAGTCTTACCCATTATCGAGATCATCGCTCCGAATGGTGATTACGACTACCAAAACAAATATTTCACGAATGATGTTCGTTATGAGTGCCCGGCGAAATTGTCCGATGATCTTCATGAAGATATTTCCCGAGCTTGTTTGAGCGCCTATCGAGCCTTGGGGGCACGAGGCTGGAGTCGAATCGACTTGATTTTGTCCGAGGACGGTTCGTTTAACCTTTTGGAAATGAACACTTCTCCCGGAATGACCGCGCACTCATTGGTTCCGTTGGCTGCCAAAAATGCAGGTATGAGTTATCAGGAATTAGTGCTTCAAATGTTGTCTGAAGCTCGTTTAGACTTTCCTCGTCACTAAAGAGTTCTGTTCTTGGGTTGATGAAACGGTTTTTTAAAGCGGTTTTAATTGCATTTGCGTTGGTATTGCTGCTTGCTGCTGTGGCAGTAAGCAGCTTTCCGCGTTATGTGGAAACTTTTTTTACCATTCGCTCTGTGGAATTATCCGGTGAAATTGACCACATTTCATCATTGCATTTTCGTCGAGCTTTAGGCAACACAGCCTCGGGGACTTTTTTTAACGTTAATTTAGATGCTATCCGAGAGGCTGCGTTAAAGGCTCCTTGGGTTAAATCGGCAAATGTTAGGCGCGTTTGGCCCAATAAAATAAATATTGAAATTACCGAATATAAACCGCTTGCCTTATGGGAAGACGGGCGGTTGGTGTCGGTTAACGGGGAGTTGTTTGCCGCTAATCCCGAGGAAGTAGATAACCCCTTGGCTTTACCCGAATTCTTTGGGCGAGCCGAAATGGTTGAAGAGGTAACGAGACGTTATAAACGCTTCAATAAAATGCTTCAGGTTGTCATGCCTAAAGCGCGTGTAACGGAAGTAAGCGTAAACGATCGTGATAGTTGGGCACTGGCCATAGCTTCAGACACCATTCCGCCCACTCGAATTGAATTGGGGGTAGAGCATGAAAATTGGACCCTTGAGGATCGATTTGGGATTGTTATCGTACAATATCCTGATGTGGTCAAATTGATGAAAGGACCACCGTCCAGTATTGATGCCCGGTATGAATTAGCCTTTTCGGCTACATTACCGGAAAAAAGTTTGAGGCAATATCGATCACAGGCTGGTCGTCGCCAGGCGGCTGAATCCATTGCAGAGGCTAATAGGCAAAGTAACGCGCGATGAAAGAAAATAAAAAAATTGTCACCGCATTGGATATTGGTTCAAGCAAAATCCTTGCAGTTGTCGCCGAAGTCTATAAGGACGGTACGTTTCGAGTTCTGGCTCAAGGGCGTACCGAGTCTCAGGGAGTACTCGACGGAAATGTAACGAGTATTGAGGAGGTTCAGCCTCAGGTCAAGTCTGCTCTAGTCGAGGCTTTTGGTATTGCAGGCAAAATTCCCAGTAACGATGTTTGCACCAATATTTCTGGCAAATCTGTGGAAGGAAAGGACTCCAGTGCCGAAATGCCGCTTAGGGGCAGGACGGTGACGTTGTCGGACATGAAAAATGTCCAGAGTATGGCCCAGGATGCCGTTGAATTAAAAGAAGATCAGCGTTTGATTAAATCGGAGCTGTTGTATTACATGCTCGATAACCAAGACGAGGGTTATGTCGGCCAAAATCCGATTGATGCGAAAAGCTCTCGTATTTCCGCCCATATGCATTCGGCGGTGGCCAGTGCAGCTAATGCCTTAGCTCGTGTAAAAGTGATTCGTCGCAGCGGCATGGACATTTCCCGAATCCTTCCGGAAGCCTGGGCCAGTGGTTATGCAGTGCTTACGGAAGATGAAATTCAAAATGGTGTAGTGTTGATTGATATCGGGGCCGGGACAACAGATGTGGCGGTCTTTCAGGCCGGTCTTCCCCGTTTCACGTACACTTTAAATTACGGCGGTCGCCGCATAACTCAGCGAATCAGTGGCTTTGTGCATTGTTCCATGCAAGAGGCTGAATCCATTAAGAACAAGTTGGATCTGCGTTGCTCTCCGGAAGATGAAGAGGTCATTCTCTACCGTGCACCTCTGGAAGAGGGAGGTAAAAAGTACTCCAAGCTCGAATTGTCAAAGATGGTTTACCACGAGATTCGCAGTTTGAATCTGACTATTGGTAAAAAACTCTTTGAGGCCGGATGGTACAAGTCTGTTAATGGTGCGCCATGCAATACGCTCACGGGTGGCATTGTGCTCACGGGCGGTACTTCGTTGTTGTTAGGAATAACAGAGCTGTTTTCAGCCATGCCGGGCCCCTTGGCTTATACATTCAGTACTCGTTTAGGTCGGTCGCGTTATACCGGTGATGCTTGCATTGGTTTGAATTCTCCCAAGGAAAGTGCCGCCATGGGATTAATCGCCTACGAGGCACTGCGATTCAAAGAAGGTGATGAGGACGAGGAGGAAAAGGCGGCCTCTGATGACTCTTTGTGGGCTAAAACCAAGCGTTTTTTGATTGAATTCTTTATAGGCCAGTACTAAGCTTTCTTCCTTAACTCACGCCTCATTTGCACTTGATTTGGATGAACTAAAAAATAGCAATTATGATTTTTAAAATTGAAAAAAGTTTTTGAAAATCCAAGCAAAACGATCCTTATTCATACATAATTACAAGATTGGATTTGGAGGCCTATTCCCATGTTTGAAGTACTCAGTGATAATGATCCCCGTCAGACCGTCATTAAGGTTGTCGGTGTGGGCGGCGGCGGTGGTAACGCCGTAGAACATATGATTGAGCGCGGTGCTCAAGGTATTGAATTTATTGCGATTAATACCGACTATACGGCATTGTCACATTCTAGAGCTCATGCCACTTTGCAAATCGGTAAAACTGGACTTGGAGCCGGTGCTCGTCCGGAAGTTGGCGAGCAGGCTGCAATTGAAGCCAAAGATCGGATTCGTGAACTTTTGCAAGGTGCAAATCTCGTTTTTATTACTGCCGGGATGGGTGGTGGTACCGGTACCGGTGCGGCCCCTGTGGTGGCTCAAATTGCTCGGGAAATGGGTATTTTGACGGTTGCTGTTGTAACTAAGCCCTTCAGTTATGAAGGAGCTCTTCGCATGCAACGCGCCGAAGAAGGTTTAGTCAAACTCAAACAATGCGTGGACAGCCAAATTGTCATTTTGAATGACAAATTGGAAGATGAGTTGGGTGAGGATGCCTCCGTGAGTGAATGCTTTGCCGCAGCCGATGACGTTTTGTTTAAGGCTTGTGCAGGCATCACCGAAATTATTCAAACACCGGGTCTGATCGGTGTGGACTTCGAAGACTTGCGCACGGTGATGAGTGAACGCGGAACGGCCATGATGGGTTCGGCTATTGCCTCCGGTCCTGATCGCGCCCGTATTGCCGCTGAAAATGCAGTGGCCTGTCCGTTGCTTGAGGGGGTAACGCTCAACGGAGCCCGCGGCGTGTTGGTATACATCACGGCTAGTGAAGAAACGATGAAGATGAAGGAAACCAAGACGGTTATGAATATCATCACGAACTTCACGGCAAAAGGCGCTCAAGTTATTTACGGTTCAGCCTACGATGACAGTATGGGCGACTCCATGCGTGTGACAGTGGTTGCCACAGGCCTGGATGGCGGTAAGGACAAAGAAGTTGCTCCGCTCGAAAAACCCGATGAAAAGCGAGACGTTTGGGAACATAACAACCGCAGTTATGCAGAACCGCAACAAGCAGATCCTTGGACCAGTCGTCAAAGTGTAGCTCAGCAGCCTGCCGCTCCGAAGGTGGCTCAACCGCAGGTGGAATCTAAGCCTACGGTTGCCAAGCCCGAGCCTCAACCAAGTATTCCGGCTGCTCAACAACCTGCTCAATCGGAACCCCAACAGCCGCAAGAGCCTGAAAAACAGGAAGAAAAGGCAGCCGATGAATGGGAAACGGGTTGGTGGTCTATTCGTCACGACAATAAGTAAGAACAAATTTAGTTATGCTCAAACAACGAACGCTTAAAAAAGTCGTCCGTACGGTTGGTATCGGTCTGCATTCCGGTCGAAAAGTAAATTTGACTTTACGTCCGGCTGACCCCGATACCGGCATTGTGTATACCCGTGTCGATTTAAATCCGCCCGTTGTTATGCCGGCAGAAGCCACACGTGTGAATGACACGCGCATGGCAACAACATTAAACGAAGGCCCGGTCAAAATTTCCACCATTGAACACTTGATGAGTGCGTTCAATGGTTTGGGAATTGATAATTGCTATGTTGATGTTGATGCACCGGAAATTCCGATTATGGATGGATCCGGTGCAAGTTTTGTCTTCCTGATCCAAGCTGCCGGCATAGTTGAGCAACCCGCTCCAAAGCGTTTTGTTCGAGTGAAAAAAACTGTTCGTGTAACCGATGGTGATAAATGGGCCCAGCTGGAGCCTCATGAAGGTTTTTCATTGGCTTTTTCCATTAATTTTGGCCACCCTGCAATCGACAGCACTTTGCAATTTACTGAAGTTGATTTGGCTAAGGTTGATTATGCTCATGCTGTCAGCCGAGCCAGAACATTTGGTTTTGTGCAAGACGTAGAGATGCTTCGTTCTATCGGCTTAGCTCAAGGGGGAACTCTTGAAAATGCTGTTGTAATGGATGAGTATCGGGTGCTTAATCCCGAAGGCCTCAGGGGACAGGACGAGTTTGTGAAGCACAAGATCTTGGATGCCATGGGGGATCTTTATGTTTTAGGTCACCCGCTTTTGACTCGCTATAGTGCCAATAAATCCGGTCACGGTTTGAACAACCAGCTCTTAAGAGCGTTGTTGGCTGATGATTCAGCTTGGGAATGGGCAACATTTGAGTCTGAAAAAGCCCCAAGAGATTTTTCTTTTGAGCGTGTTTTTGCGATCTAAAGCCGCGCTGTAACCGATTTTCTATTTGCGGTTGGGTGTTTCTTTTGTGTTTGTCTGCACAGAAAAAGCGTAATATCCAATTGGTTAGAAAATCGGTTGTTTCTTTCTGATATGTCGCTTTTTTCCCTATTCCTCATCACCTCATTGGCCAATATCCTGTCGCCGGGAATGGGTGTGATATTTGCCATTGTTTTATCGCTGCAGCAAGGGTGGCATAAGACCGTTTTTTTCAGTTTAGGTCAAGCTATTGGCATATCGATATTGTTTACTGCCGCCATGTCCGGTATGGGGGTGGTTTTAGCCAACAGCCCGACTTTATTTAACGCGATTAAAATCGCCGGTGCTTTTTTCATTCTTTATTTGGGTTGGAGAAGTTGGCATAAACCGGCCATGCACTTTGGCACTTCTCCCGATAAGGAAAAATCTGAAGGTAGGCACGCGGTCCCTGAAGATGGGTTGGCAAACTTTACGAAAGGCATCGTGATCTCGCTTTGCAATCCACAACCGATTATCTTTGGAATTAGTGTCTTACCCCAATTTGTGGATCCGCAACAACCCTATGTCGCTCAAGCCGTATTGATGATTTCCGTTTACGCTGTGATGGTCTTTATCAATCTGGTTGTTTACGCAATTTTGGCTGAAAGAGCCAGACGTTTTTTTACTGGTCCCAGGGGTTCACAGATTATTAACCGGGCAACCGCATGTGTTTTCTTTGCGATCGGTTTTTTGGTGTTGGGGTTCGCTCTGGTCGGTTTCTTCTAATCAGACTCTGTTTTCCAGCGCGTCAGCCAGTTTTTCAAGAACTTCTTTGATATCTTCGTCTTTAGCTCTTTGCGCGTTTTGCCGAACGGCGTCAGCGGCGCCAGGTTGGGCAATCCGAGGGGGATCCTTGGGATAATTTTCCAAATCAGGCAGGGGGAGAATTTTTCCCGCTTTAATTCCTAGAATCGGAAGATTAAGACCGCTATCAAAAAGATATTTTTCAAGAGAAGGTTGAATTTGCTTGAGTCGATTAGCGATTGTCGGCGTCGTTGTGTTAATGATGATACCTTGAGAGGCACATTCAACATGCACAGCCCGTTGAAAATCAATATGCAGACGCTTGCTTTGGCAGGCACGTTGCAAAACTTGAGCCACCCTGACGCTTAACATTTGCCGCGCAATGAGCGTATCAGGGTTTAAAGAGTTTAAAAGTTTGTCAATACTTTCCAATCCGTACATGCCGTTTTCCTTTTGCGTGCATTTTCTCACAAATAGGCATTGAAATCGAAACGAAAAAAGTTACAAAAAAGGTCGGATTTCTTAAAAAACAAAGAATTTTCAAAGGAAAATCATTTCTGCAATATGCGATAATTGCCAGCTGTAGTTTATTCTCTCGACAAATTTTGTCGTCCAAAAATTAACAAAACGCGTGCTGCCTGAAAATGCAGTGACGTGCAGGGTATCAAAAGATGTTTTCTGAGCTTTTAACGAAAGTGTTTGGCAGTCGCAATGACCGCTTGATTAAACAGTACCGTCGTCAGTGCGCTGCGATCAATAAGCTGGAGCCGACAATCAAAGCTTTGAGCGATGATGAGCTCAAGGCCAAGACTCAAGAATTTCGTGATCGTTTAGCCAAAGGTGAGACACTCGAAGCGTTGTTGCCTGAAGCGTTTGCAGTCGTCAGAGAAGCCAGTTGGCGTGTGTTGGGAATGCGTCACTTTGACGTTCAACTTATCGGCGGTATGGTGCTCAATGACGGCAAGATCGCAGAAATGCGAACCGGTGAAGGTAAAACATTAACGGCTACATTGGCCGTTTACTTGAATGCCCTGCCAGCTAAAGGTGTTCACGTTGTGACAGTGAACGACTACCTTGCCAAGCGTGACGCAGAGTGGATGGGACGCGTGTACAACTTCTTAGGGATGACAGTTGGTACCATCTACAGTCAGCAACCTAATGACGAGAAAGTTCAAGCTTACGCGGCCGATATCACCTACGGTACCAATAACGAATTCGGCTTTGACTATCTGCGCGACAACATGGAGTATGACATTCATCATCGTCGTCAACGCGGTTTGCATTATGCAATCGTTGACGAAGTGGACTCCATTTTGATTGACGAAGCGCGTACGCCTTTGATCATTTCCGGCCCGGCTGATGACAACACCGATCTTTATGCCAAGATTAATGAAATTCCTCCGCTTTTAACGCGTCAGGCAACCGAAAAGGGTGAAGGTGACTATTGGGTAGATGAAAAAGCCCATCAGGTCTACATCTCCGAACAAGGGCACGAACATATTGAGCAAATTCTCACGGAAAGAGGATTGATTCCTCAAGGCCAAAGTCTGTACTCTGCTCAAAATATTATTTTGATGCATCACTTGATGGCCTCTCTTCGCGCTCACTCTTTGTTTAAGCGCGACCAGCACTACGTTGTCCAGAATGGCGAAATCGTTATTGTGGACGAATTTACGGGCCGTTTAATGCCAGGTCGTCGTTGGTCCGAAGGTCTTCATCAGGCTGTCGAAGCTAAAGAAGGCGTGAAGATTAATCAAGAAAACCAAACGTTTGCCTCTATTACATTCCAGAATTACTTCCGTATGTATGAGAAGCTTTCCGGTATGACCGGTACGGCTGATACGGAAGCTTATGAATTCCAGGATATTTATGGTTTGGAAACGGTTGTCATCCCGACTCATAAGAAGATGATTCGTGTTGACCAACAAGATAAGGTTTTCCGCACAATCAACGAAAAGTACCAAGCCATTATTGAAGATATCAAGGAGTGCAATAAGCGCCAACAACCGGTGCTGTTGGGTACGACTTCTATTGAAAATTCTGAAGCGCTCAGCAAACTCTTGGATAAGGAAGGTATTAAGCACAATGTGTTGAACGCCAAGCAACACGAACGGGAAGCTCAGATTGTGCTTGAAGCCGGTCGTCCTGGGGTTGTGACAATCGCCACTAACATGGCCGGTCGTGGTACCGATATTGTTTTGGGCGGTGGCATTAATAAGCATATTGATGATGTTAAGACCAACCCCGATCTTTCTGATGAAGAAAAGAAAGCGGCGATTGAAAAGATCAAGGCTGAGTGGCAGATTGAACACGATAAGGTGGTTGCCGCCGGTGGTTTGCGCATTATCGGCAGTGAACGTCACGAGTCACGTCGTATTGACAACCAATTGCGTGGTCGTGCTGGCCGCCAAGGTGACCCGGGCTCTTCATGCTTTTATCTGTCAATGGAAGATCCGTTGCTTCGAATCTTTGGCGGTGACCGCATGCGCGCCATTGCCGATAAGCTCAAGCTTGAAGAAGGCGTTGCCATCGAATCCAATATGCTTACTCGTATGATTGAGAGCGCTCAGCGTAAGGTTGAAGGCCGAAACTACGATATTCGTAAGCAACTGCTTGAATTCGATGACGTGCAAAATGATCAACGTCGTGAAATTTATCGCTTGCGCAACGAGATTTTGGAAAGTGACGACTTGAGTGAAATGGTGACCAATTTACGTCACGCCTATTTCACCGACTTATTCAGAACTTATGTGCCTGCCGATACCGTTGAAGAGCAATGGGACTTGTCAACCCTTACGACCATTCTCAAGAGTGAATGGGGCATTGATATCGACTTTGCCGGAATGCTTGAAAAGAGCAATTCAACCACCGATGAAGACTTGTTGAAGGTTCTCATTGATGAGTGTGACCGAATTTACAATGACAAGGTTGAATTGGCCGGTCCGCAGGCGATGAATGATTTCGCCAAGCAGGTGACGCTGCAAGTGTTGGATAGCATTTGGAGAGCGCATATCACCGCTTTGGATGCTTTGCGTCAAGGTATTTACTTGCGCGGTTACGCTCAAAAGCAACCTAAGCAAGAATACAAGCGCGAAGCATTCTCGATGTTTGAAACGTTACTTGACCGAGTGCGTGAAAATGTCATGCGTGTATTGATGACAGTCAGAATTCAAACACGAGAAGAAGCGATGGCTGAACAACAACGAGCCCAAGAAGAGGCGCTTGCTCGTGCACAGGCCGCTGCGCGTGCTCAAGCAATTGCTCAAGCTCAACAAGAAGCTAAAAACAAAGTTGTTCACGATGATGAAGGACATGAATTATCCTTCACCGGAATCTCAGCGGCCGGTGTAGATCTTGATAAGGTGGATTGGCGAGGTGTTTCCCGCAACGATCCGTGTCCTTGCGGTTCAGGCAAAAAGTTTAAGAACTGCCATGGTCACATTGACTAATAGCTAAACCAAATTAAAAAGCGCTCTGAAATGGGCGCTTTTTTTGAGAGACGAATATGACGAATCGAACAGAAACACTGGTTGCTTGCGTGGTGATGATCGATAACGAAGGGCGAAGTTTGCTGGGATGCCGACCAGAGGGAAAAGTGTATGCCGGCTGGTGGGAGTTTCCCGGTGGAAAATTAGAGGCCATGGAAACTGTGGAGGAAGCCGCCAAGCGTGAAATGCGTGAAGAACTTGGGATTGATCTTCAAAATTCTTCTCCATGGGTAACTTTGGTACACGACTATCCCCATGCACGCGTACGACTTCATTTTGTCAGAAGTTGGCAGTGGCGAGGAGAGCCACGTTCATTGGAGGGACAATCCTTTGGTTTCTTTTCCCCACTTGATTGGCCGACTCCCATATTGGAAGCGAGCGAACCCATTCAAAAATGGCTTTTAATGCCTAAACATTGGGTAAAAATTCAGTCAGAAAGCGCATTAGAAAACCTTGAGGCTCAAAAAGAAAGAAGCTTTGACGGAGCTATTTTGTGTGGTGATTACATCAAAGAGTTTGATGATTGGAAAAAGCGCTTAATGGCTTTGGGTATTAAAGAAATTTGGGTTGATGCAACGGCAAGTGACGAACAACAAAAAAGGGCAGACGGTGTTTTTGTGGATGAAGGTCAAAGTGTTGGAAACGTTATCCACGAACGTTTTGCCGTCAAAGCTGACTGTTCAAACTGGGAGAGTATCGCTCAAAGCGGGGCATTATTTGCTTGGGTTGATCCGGCAATTCGTGTAGCTTCAAGTGCCTGGTTGCGACTTTTAAGTGATAACCCTGTTCCGTTGTATTTAACCAATGTCAAAATAAACGATGAAAAACTGTTAAGACCGCACGGGGCGAACGGTTGGATCGAAACTATTTAGTTTTGGGCTCTGTTTTCTTTTCTTCTTCCAGATGAGAGAAAAGTTCTTGGGCAAGTTTGTCTGCTTCGCTTTCATTGGTCTGAGCATACGAATTGCCATGAATGACGTAAGCATCACTTGCCCATTCACCTAAATCAATCAATTTGCATCGTTCAGAGCAAAATGGACGCCAAGGATTCTTCTCCGACCATTCCACTGGTTTTTTGCAGATAGGACACTTCACAATCATACGGGTTCCCCCGCTTTGAGTGATTGTTTTGCCATCGTAAGGTAAAAGTCATGGAGCTTGCGCACTTGTTGGTTAAGTGCCTCAAGTGTTGATTCGTTGACAATGACCTCATTGGCAATAGCCTTACGAGCATCCCGTGTTGCTTGTGTGGCAATAATGGCCATAACTTCTTCACGCGACAATTGGGAGCGTGTCATGACTCGTTCAATTTGGGTTTCGACTTCACAATCAATAACCAGAACTCTGTCACAACGGCTTAACCATTGCGGACTTTCGGCCAAGAGAGGAACAACCAGTACGACGTAAGGAGCATCAGAATGTTGCGATACGGAAGCCATGGTGACGTTAGCGATAAGCGGATGCAAAATGGCTTCCAGTTTGTGTCTGGCTTCAGGATTCGTGAAGACAAGTTCACGCATCTTAGTTCGGTCTAATTTACCTGAGGCATCAATAAGTTCATCTCCGAAAGCCTCTCTGATGGCGGGAATAGCCAGTCCATTCGGAGCAGTAACCGCATGGCTAATCAAATCAGTGTCAATCACCGGAACTCCCAATGCCTCAAAAGCATTGCTTGCTTGAGTTTTTCCGGAGCCGATGCCTCCCGTAAGCCCGACAATCCAAGTCATTATTAAAAAATCCCTGATGATAAATGAAGGTTCTTGAATTATACGTTCTTTGTTTCTGTATTCCTGAACTTAGGCAACAATAACAACAGAAGGTAGGCAGATCATCTTACGCATTGGGCGTGGATAAATAAGCCCTATTCCAAACTTATTTGTTCTTAGGATATAGAGGATTGCTAACAAATTCGAGGCAACTGTTCGCCGTTGAGCCAATCAACACTGCGTCGCCCGCCAAGGAGTGTTTCCATTTCAACACATCCGGCGTTCTCTGCCGTCACTTCGCCGATAATGCAAGCCTCTTGACCGTGAGGATCCGATTTCATGGCTTGCAGAACTTTTAGGCTTTCCTCTTTACGGCAAATCACAATCACTTTTCCTTCGTTAGCGACAAAAAGGGGATCTAACCCAAGAAATTCGCAAGCGGCGGCGACAGCGGGCTTAACCGGAATCTTTTCTTCATGCAGGAAAATGCCAACACCGCTTTGGTGAGCAATTTCATTAAGAGTGGCAGCCAAACCTCCTCGGGTTGGATCTCGCAGAACGTGCACATCTGGTGTGACATTGAGAACCGATTTGATTAATCCGTTCAGGGGGGCTGTGTCGCTTTCAATTTCTGTTAAAAACGACATATTTTCTCTTTTGGAAAGGATAGCCGTGCCGTGGTCACCCATTGATCCCGAAATAATCACCACATCCCCCGGTTGGGCATTCCGACCTGATATGGGAAAGTCCGTTAACTTTTCACCGATACCGGTTGTAGAAATATAGATACCGTCACCATGACCTTTTTCGACGACTTTAGTGTCTCCGGTAACGATGGCAACGTTTGCTTCTTTCGCAGCATTAGCCATTGATTGTACGATCTGGTCAAGTTTGGAGAGTTCAAAACCCTCTTCCAAAATAAAACTTGCCGCAATATAGAGAGGCTTTGCTCCGCACATGGCGACATCGTTGACAGTTCCGCAAATGGCTAGGCGTCCTATATCTCCTCCCGGAAAGAATAGAGGTGAAATGACATGTGCATCGCATGACACGGCGATTGGTTTTTCAAGACTGGGTAAAACGGCGCCATCATGTCCTTCGTCAAGCCATTGATTGGTGAAATGTCGGGAGAAAATTTCTTCAATCAATTGAGCACTGGCAAGTCCTCCTGCGCCATGAGTCATTTCAATGCGGCCGTGACGCAGATCCAATCGACGAACATAATCGGGTTTGACAGAAGACATTATTTATTCCTCAGTGTTTGGAACTGTTTTATGTTTAGGAGCGTAACGCCAGTAAGCCGCGCAGGCTCCTTCAGAACTGACCATGCAAGCCCCCATCGGATGAGCGGGGGTACAAACCGTGCCGAAAAGCTTGCAATCGAACGGCTCCTTTTCTCCTCTGAGAATAGTGCCGCAGGCACAGGCTCTGTTATCCGGGCTATGTCGTTCAGTCATTTGAAAGCGTTTTTCTGCATCAAATTGCGAGTATCTTTCACGGAGTTTTAGAGCCGAGAAGGGAACATAGCCCAAGCCTCGCCATTCGAAAGAATCTCTTAACTCAAAAATCTCATTCATTAAGTCGACGGCCAGTCGGTTGCCCTCACGAGAGACCGCTCGTGTGAATTCATTTTCCACTTCATGTCGTCCCTCGTTGACTTGTCGGATCATCATCAAAATCGCCAAAAGCATATCAAGCGGTTCAAAGCCGGCAATGACCACCGGTTTTCCCCATTTCGCTGAAAAAGGTTCATAAGCTTTTGAACCGATAACCGTTGAAACATGAGCGGGGCCGACAAGTCCGTCAAGCTGTGGCGCGCGGCTTCCTTCTTGAGCGGTTTTTAAGATGTGCTCCATCGCGGCAGGCGTGAGGACATGATTGACGAAAACCGAAAAATTATTAAGTCCGAGACGCTTGGCTATTTGAATAGCAACGGCGGTGGGCGGAGTGGTGGTCTCAAATCCAATAGCAAAAAAGACGACTTCTTTGTCTGGATTGGCCTTCGCTATGTTGATCGCGTCCATTGGTGAGTAAACCATGCGAACATCACCGCCAAGTGAGCGGCAATTGAAAAGTGACTGCCCTTTTGATGTCGGCACTCGGAGCGTATCAGCGTATGTACACAAAATCACTTTTTCGCTTAACGCTAAGTCAATCGCCATTTCAATACGACCAACCGGTAACACACAGACCGGGCAGCCCGGACCGTGAATCATTTTTACGTTGTCTGGCAAAAGATCCGTTAATCCCCAGCGTGACAGAACGTGGGTGTGGCCGCCGCAAAATTCCATAAAGCGATAAGAGCGGGCGGGCATTACCTCTTTAGCAATTTCATTGCTTAACGCTTTTGCTTTATCCCGATCGCGATATTCACTGATGTATTGCATAAGCTTAGGCTTTAGCCTCCGAAGGTAATGCATTCAATATTTCCATGGTTTTTCGGGCTTCTTCTTCATCAATACGGTTTAAAGCGAAACCAACATGGACAATAACCCATTCTTGCTCTCGGGGAGAGTCAATCAAGGAAACATTGACTTCTTTTTCAATACCATTGAAATCACATAAAGCAGTTTCATTGTTTATCAGTTTGGTGATCTTTGCAGGCACTGCCAAACACATATTTACCTCAATGTAAGTTACAAGTCACCGGAGAACTCATATTTTTCAGCACCGCTTTCTACCATTAGGTGCGATAGCCAGACTTGTCCCAAAGCTATACCGCCGTCACCGGCAGGTACCTTTTGCGGGAAATAGCTCTCGATAGAGAGTTTCCCAAGTTCTTGGACTAAAGCGGCGGTCAACAATCTGTTGGCCATGCAACCTCCGGTTAGCATAACGGGACCTTTGTACTGAAGACGCTCACAGGCCTGATACACAAGCTGCGTAAGTCCTAATGCCAGGGTCGCATGGAAATCAGCGGCCAATTGTGACACTTTATCAGCAGATAGTTTCCTTCCTGCCTGAATAACTTCTTCAAAAAACGGTAGGAAACTAATCCGATGATTTTTGATGGTAAATCCCTTTTTATGCGCTTGAGGTTTCATCGTGCTCGCAACGCTTTCGAGCAACATCGCAGCCCTTGCATCATCATGTTGAACGTCACACAGGCCAAGCAATGCAGCCATGGCATCAAAAAGTCTTCCGCTGGAAGTGGTCAAAGGCGAAAGCTGAGAATTTTTAACAAGTTGGCCGAAATATTTAGCATTCGGCAACTCTGGGAAATACTTTTCAATCAGGTCCTCTTTGCCTAAAAGAGTCAGCACGCAAGCGCCCATTCTTCGTGGTTCATGGGCGGCTTTATCGCCACCGGGTAACGGAAGCGGTTCAAGAGCGCCCAATCGGTAGAAATTAGAAGCTCCTACTAATAACAGCTCTCCACCCCAAGCTTCATCATTGGGTCCGAGTCCCACGCCGTCCAACGCTAATCCGACAGTCGTTTCTTTTCGATTGATTTCAGCCATGGCTACTCCGATGTGAGCAGCATGATGGTAGATAGGAACGAAAAGACCTCCATGTTGCTTGGCAACGTGGGCCGCCAATCTTGTGCTGGGAAAATCCGGATGAGCATCAGCAGCAACAATTCTGGGTTTAATTTCATAGAGATGCGCCAGGTGCGAAATTGCATCTCGGTAGGCTTGGTCAGTTTGACTGTTTTCTAAATCACCGATGTGTTGAGTCAGAAAAACATCTTTATCGCGTGTGAGCGCAGCGGTATTTTTAAGGTAAGCACCTGCGGCTAACGTCGGTTTTAAATCAGTCTCCAACTTGACGGCTTCGGGGGCATAACCTCTGGAGCGTCGAATAAAAATGGGGGTTTCACCGATCAAGCGAACGACTGAATCATCACACCGAACAAGAATATTCCGATTGTGCAGCAGTATAAAATCCGCGATTCCTGAGAGTTTGGAGCGCGCCTCATCATTATCGGTGACCAGCGGCTCACCGGAACGGTTTGCTGATGTCATGACCAGTACGGCATCCAAACTCAAGTTGTCCGTCCATTGTGCTCCGTCCGGTTTACCGGCCAAAGAATGGAAAAGCAGCCAATGCACAGGGGTGTATGGAAGCATGATGCCTATGTCACTTAACCCGTCAGCAATTCCTTTGAGTGAGTGTTGATCTTTTCTGGGTAAAAGAGTGATCGCGCGGGCAGAGCTCTCCAACACCTCGCGGGCCTTAGGGCTGACATGGGTATAAATACTCGCACTGATGGCATTGACCATCATGACCGCGAGCGCTTTTTCATCACGTCCTTTGCGTTGTCTAAGTTTTTCAACAGCGCGAGGATTTTTGGCGTCACAAACTAAATGAAATCCCCCCAGTCCTTTTACGGCAACAATTTTTCCGTCTCTAATGGCTTTAACGGCTAGATCTATCGGATCTCCGTCAATTGGCTGGCCTCCTATGTCTTCAAACCATAGTTGTGGCCCACAAACCGGACAGGCATTGGGTTGAGCATGAAAACGTCTGTCCAGAGGGTCTTTGTATTCTGACAAACATTGTTCACACATCTTGAAAGGGGCCATTGTCGTTTGCGGCCTATCGTATGGAAGGTGCTTTGTGATTGTGAAACGAGGGCCGCAGTGCGTGCAATTGGTAAAGGCATAACGATAACGCCTGTTGCCGGGTGTAAACATATCTTGAAGACATGCTTTGCATGTTGCGGCATCAGCGGTAATAGCGGTATTGACCTTGCCTTCCTGGCTTTCAGTGATTGTGAAATCGGTATAGCCTTTAAGATCCACATCGGAAGGATGAATGAAATCAATTCGAGCCAAAGGGGGTTTCTGTTCCCGCAAAAGTGTCGGAAACCGAGAAACCTGATCCGCCTCTCCTTCTAAGATAACCCCGACACCTTCGGCATCGTTGAAAACTTCGCCTTTCAGTTCGAGTTCAGTCGCGATTCGGTAAACAGTCGGCCGAAATCCGACTCCCTGAACAAGTCCGTTAATACGAAAAAATTTCGCGATCATGCTGAGTTCTATCTCAAAGAGTAGCCAATGTTTTTTGGGCTTTCAGCCACATAATCCATTTATCAAGTCCCTCGCCCTTAGTTGCAGAAACTCTCAAGATTTGGATTTTCGGATTGACTCGTCGGGCATATTCTTCGCAAGCTTCGATATTGAAATTAACGTACGGCAGAAGATCGATCTTATTGATGATCATGACATCGGAGACGCGGAACATATCCGGATACTTCAACGGCTTGTCTTCGCCCTCGGTTACCGACAAAATCACGACTTTATGGGCTTCTCCCAAATCAAATTCCGCCGGGCAAACCAAGTTGCCGACATTTTCAATGAAGAGCACACTGTTGTCGGTCAACTCCATATGGCTTAATGCATGTCGGATCATTTCCGCATCCAAATGACAGCCTTTCCCCGTATTGATCTGATGAGCGTGGGCACCGGTTTGGCGAATTCTGTCGGCGTCATTGCTGGTTTGTTGGTCGCCTTCAATTACGCTAACGGAAAAGTCATCCTTTGCCGCTTTAATCGTCGCACAGAGCAATTCCGTTTTGCCGGAACCGGGACTGGAGACAAAGTTGAGCGCCAAGATATGCTTTTGCCTGAAGTATTTTCTGTTATCGTTGGCTATGGCGTTATTACGGGCAAGGATGTCTTCTTCGATACTAATGGCGCGTTCTGCCGATATCGCTGAATCGTGTGAATGAGCGGGACCATGGGAATGCTCATGATGATGCTCGTGATCCTCGTGAGTGTGAGTGACCAGATTGCCGTTTTCATCCACATGTGTGTGGGTGTGAGTATGATTGCCTCCGCAGCCGCAAGTCGTGCACATAAAATTTCTCCTTACCAAATTCTTTTATTGAGAGTCATCGGCAATAATGTCGATGACCTTAAGTTCTGTTCCACCCGTTGCCGTTAAATGGAAGCCTCCGCAAATCGGGCAAGCCTCGCCGTATCGCTTCAAAGAAACGGTTTGAGCACAGTCCATGCACCAGGCTTTGCCGGGCGGTCGCTCAATGATGAGTTGTGCGTTTTGTGCGCACCCCTGTCGAGTGACCGATTGCCAAGCAAAGCGTAAACAGTCAATGTCAACACCAGCTAACTCACCGACTGCAATCCGCACGCTTTTCACTCGGTTGACGTTGTTGGATTTTGCCGTGCGCTCAACAATCTCGATGATGCCTTCAGCAATAGATAGCTCGTGCATCAACCCTCCTTTTGTGGCCACTTGACATCTATCTTTGTGCAGGGATCAAATGCGCAGGCAATCAGATTTAATCCGGTGATTACCGATTTGACCGCGTTTGATTTTTCTTTAATAAATAGATTCATTGCATCGACCATTGGACTTTCTTCCTGAAATGCCCATTCTGTCGGCGCCACAATATGAAAGCGCATTTTGTTATTGTCAATTTGCAGAAAATGCATCAAAGTGCCGCGAGCAGTTTCTACGAGTCCGACTCCCCAATTGTTCCCTAGGTTAATGCTTCTAACGGTAAAGGGAGAGGGAAGACCAGAGGCAAAATTTTTTAATTCTTCCAGTCTTGCGAGCACCAGATCTCGGATTGAAAAAGGATCTCTTCTGCCTTTATCCGTTTGACTGCGGCAACGAGCCAGTGCGCCGGGTATACGAGCGCCGACCAGTTGCGGCGACAGAGCCCATTCGGGATACTCCTGGAGAATGCGCAGAAACAGTTTGAGGATTTCGCGGTTGCTGACTTCTTCAGGAAAGAGTAACCCTTTACCATCCAATTGGATATTGTCGAATCGTTCAAACGTGTGCTTGATCGCGCCAATGGCTTTCTTTTCGCGAGTAAACCACAATATAATGAGAGCCTTTAAATCTTCGTTGAAAGACTCAAGGGCGGCGTTGTCAATGCAGGCACTTTTTGACAGATCCCATAACCTGGCTCTTAATTCTCCAAGTGTTTTTAAACATTCCTGACTGACTTTGCCGTGAATCGTGAACGGCTGCAAATCCATGCTTAATACACGGACGGTTTCTAAGATGGCTTCTGCCGTAACCAAACTCTGAATATTTGTATCGTAAGACGAAAACCCTTGATTGGGATTTTGGTGGGTAATTGCGTGTTGAGCAGCTTTAAAAGCACTAACCTGGGCAATAGGGCATAACCCAAGAAGGGCGCGAAGAATTTCAATCGCTTTCTCGGCTCCAAGGCTTTCCGCTGTTTGCGCAATGACTCTAGTGCGATGGTTGTGAAGTTCTACCTTCAGACCATTTTTTTCTTCGTGAACTATCAAAGAAACAGAGGAGAAATCAGGGTTTATCATCTGCGATCATCTCCTTGCTGAAAGTGGTGAAAAAATCTCGCCGAGACAAATTTTCTGGAATGGCACTTCTAGTGCTGTGCGTTGTATGGGAACTATCGCTTTCAGGTGTAAGCATCAACATCAAAGTGCGGGCAGCAAAAGCCTCTGCACTTCGCTGATTGAACAAGGGATCAACCGGACTCATCAGAGAGCATGCCAGAAATTTCCCCAGTCTGTCGCTAGCCATTCCTAGAAAGCTGAAAGCTCCCGCAGGCAAAGTAATCGACAGTATTTTCCCAACTTGAATCTCCGGCCAGTTGCTTTTATTACCCTGCGCAAGAACCACCAAAATGGACCATGGTGTAACCATGGCACCGATCCAGTGTTTTTTGAAGTTTTGAAAACCGATCGCACGCACTTGCAGTCCATTATGACAAATGGGCAAACCTTTCATGTGATTGTTGAAAATGAGCTGAAACTCGGCTTCAAAATCAGAGGCTGGACAATGGTTAATATTGATCACTTTTCACCTTTAACAGCATACGAGTTCAGCGTACACTTAAATAGACTGAAAAGTGTGAGTAAAATCGTACCGTTTTGGCTATTTTTGTGAAAGTTTTATCAAAAAATAAGCTTTTTAAATGCAGTTATAACAAAATAAGCAAAATATACCTCTTTGGTGTAATAAAAGAAGTCGTTTGCGTCTAAGTATTCGAGTTTTCGTACCATACAATCTAAATTAAGAACGCGAGAGCGTGCAATAAAGCGAGCCTATTTTCGTTTGGCTGGACTCCATGCGAAATAAAAGGCTAAGGAGAATCCCCTTATGTTTGAAACTCAATATGAAGCGTTGCGGCGCCAAGGTGTTAGCCGCCGCAGTTTTTTGCAATTTTGCTCGCTGACGGCCGCCAGTTTGGGATTGGGAAGCGCGGGAGCTCAAGAGATTGCTCAAGCCATTGAAACCAAGCCTAGGATGCCGGTTGTATGGTTACACGGCCTGGAGTGCACCTGTTGTACGGAGTCGTTTATCCGCTCTTACCATCCGGTTGCCAAGGATTTGGTGTTGTCCATGATTTCGCTCGACTATGACGATACCATTATGGCTGCCGCCGGACATCAGGCCGAAGCGGCACTTGAAGAAACCATTACCAAGTACAAAGGCAATTACATTTTGGCCGTTGAAGGCAATGTGCCTTTGAATGATGATGGGGTTAACTGCATTCCTGCAGGAGAAACTTTCCTGCAAAAAATTAAACACGTGGCCGCTGGGGCCAAAGCCGTTATCGGTTGGGGATCATGCGCCGCATGGGGATGCGTGCAGGCGGCTAAACCCAATCCGACGCATTCTGTTCCCATTACAGAAATCATTACGGATAAACCTATCGTACTTGTTCCGGGTTGCCCGCCGATTCCTGAGGTGATGACAGCCGTTGTGACTTATATTCTTACTTACGATCGCATTCCGCTGCTTGATCGGTTGGGACGGCCGAAGATGTTCTACGGTCAGCGTATTCATGATAAATGCTATCGTCGGGCGCATTTCGATGCCGGTCAGTTCGTTGAGAAATTTGATGACCAAGGCGCCAAATTGGGCTATTGCCTCTATAAGGTCGGGTGTAAAGGACCGACCACATACAATGCTTGTTCAACGATTCGTTGGAATGAGGGATTGAGCTGGCCTGTGCAGTCCGGCCACGGATGCATCGGTTGTTCTGAGCCTAATTTCTTTGACAAGGGCTCGTTCTATGAACATGAAACGACGATTTTGCCGCCGGGACTCGATGGTATTGAAGCGACTGTCGATAAGGTAGGCCTGGCGACGGTTGGCGTTGTTGGTGCTGCAGCTATTGCCCATGCCGCGCTATCGGCTGTTGCTCAAGCGCGAGCAAAAAAGACCAATAAAGATCTCGGGAGGGAAGAATAATGGCAGATCGTCGTATTGTTGTTGACCCGGTGACGCGTATTGAGGGTCATTTGCGCGTTCAAGCGGTGTTGGGTAATGGCGGGAAAGTCATTACGGACTCCCAAAGTACAGGCACGATGTGGCGTGGTCTTGAGGTGATTCTTAAAGGCCGGGATCCTCGTGATGCTTGGGCCTTTGTGGAACGTATTTGCGGGGTGTGTACGGGTATTCACGCCCTGGCAGCTGTCAGAAGCGTTGAAGATGCCATTGGCATCAAAATTCCCAAAAATGCGAACATCATTCGCAACCTAATGAATGCAACGCTTTACACGCACGACCACATTGTTCACTTTTACCAACTTTCTGCATTGGATTGGGTTGACGTGGTCAGTTCTCTGTCGGCTGATCCTCGAGAAGTCTCGGAATTGCAAAAGAAAATCAGTCCGCATCATCCGCTAAGTTCTCCGGGTTATTTCCGTGATGTGCAGAATCGCTTGAAGAAGTTTGTTGCTTCCGGTCAATTGGGGATTTTTGCCAACGGGTATTGGGGGCATCCTGCCATGAAGTTGCCGCCGGCGGTCAATCTCTTGGCGGTAACGCACTACCTAGAGGCACTTGATTTCCAGCGTGAAATCATCAAGATTCATACGATTTTGGGCGGCAAGAACCCGCATCCGAATTACTTGGTCGGTGGTGTGGCTTGCCCGATCAACATGCACGATACCGGCGCGGCTGGCAACATGATCAATGAAGTGACCATGAACTATATGCGCGATATCGCCAAGCAGTCGGTTGAATTTGTGCAGAACGTTTACTTGCCCGATATCAAGGCGATCGCCTCCTTCTATCCGGAATGGTTCAAGTATGGCGGCGGTTTGGTGAAGAAAAATGTGCTTTGCTACGGGGACTTCCCGGAAATTGCCAATGACTGGTCTGAAAAATCTCTGCAGATGCCGGCCGGTGCCATTGTTGACGGGGATTTGGCTCATGTACAGGAAGTGGATTTGAGAGATCTCACCCAAATTCAGGAATTTGTGGATCACTCTTGGTACAAATACCCCGAAGGTAAACTAGGTCTTCACCCCTGGGAAGGCGTGACGGATCAAGCCTTTGAACTGCCCGAAGGCTCAGTTGGCACGAAGACTAGGTTTGAATGGTTGGGTGAAAAAGGCAAGTACTCGTGGATCAAGAGCCCGCGCTGGAAAGGCCACATGATGGAAGTGGGGCCGCTTTCTCGTTTGATCATGTCGGTTGCTAAGGATGTGAAGCATTTCAAGGAACCGGCACTTGATCTTCTGAAGGAACTCAACTTGCCGCTTGAAGCCGTGTACTCCACGTTGGGCCGCCATGCTGCGCGTGCTCTGGAGTGTAATTGGACTGCGCACAAGATGGTTCAGTATGTCGATGACTTGATTGCCAATATCAAAAGCGGTGATGAAGTCGCGGCCAATATGGAATTCTGGGAACCGAAGACGTGGCCTAAAGAATGCCGAGGTGTTGGGTTCTGCGAAGCGCCTCGCGGAGCTTTGGGACACTGGTGCGTGATTAAGAATACACGTATTGAAAATTGGCAAGCCATTGTTCCGACGACATGGAACGCTTCGCCGCGTTCGCCTGAAGGACAACAAAGTGCTTTTGAAACGTCACTGATTGGCACGCCCGTTGCTGATCCGGAACGACCGCTTGAAATCATTCGTACGATTCACAGTTTTGATCCGTGCTTGGCTTGTGCAACGCACGTTTTGGATCCGCAAGGTCACGAGCTCTGCAACGTACGTGTTCGTTAGGAGGGTCTCTTTATGAAGATTGATCCTGTCACTTTTGAAGTTGATACGTCGGGAGGGACCCATCCGATTTACGTTTGGGAAGCTCCTGTGCGGATTTGGCACTGGGCGATGGCGGTTTGCATGGCTGTCATGATTGTGACTGGTTTTCTGATCGGTGCTCCGCTCGTTGCCAATGTAGGCGATACCTGGGTGACTTACGATTTCGGCTATATACGTCTGGCTCATTTTGTGGCCGGTATGATCTTTACGATCCTTTTCGTATACCGGATCTTTTGGGCTATTGTTGGAAATCGCTACGCTCGGATGATTTTTATTCCGCCGCTGTGGTCTCTCAAATGGTGGAAGGGTGTTATCGCTCAAGTGCTTTACTACCTTTTCATCAAGAAAACGGCACCGGAATACGCAGGCCATAATCCGCTTGCACAGCTGGCTATGTTTGCCATGTTTGTATTGGGCAGCTTTGTGGTCATCATCACGGGTTTTGCTCTTTATGCGCAAGCCTGGGGATGGGATACAGGGTGGATGGCCTGGTTCGGTTGGGTATTTAGCTTAGCCGGAGACGCTCAAGCCGTGCGAACCATTCACCATGCCTGCATGTACGTTTTTATTCTCTTTTCAATTGCTCACATCTATATGTCCTTTAGAGAGGACGTCATGGGCGGGGCAACCACGTTGTCTTCTATGTCAACTGGATTGAGAATGTTTAAGGAAACGCATCATTAATTGCCGACGATAGAAGGCTTGAGGAGTCGCTCTGAAGCTTCTCAGGCCTTTTTTTGTATGTGGGATTAATATAAAAGAATGGATTTAAGGTAGATCGTATGCAGCAGTTTGAAGTTTTAGTGATCGGAATCGGCAATATCCTGTGGGCTGACGAGGGGTTCGGTGTCAGAGCAGTCGAGTCGTATCATGAACGGTTTGCCGATGACCCAAGAGTACGAGTCATTGATGGAGGTACATTGGGAGCCTACCTAATCAATGAGGTTATGAGTGCCAAAAGGTTACTTATTTTTGATTGCTGCGATTTTCAAGACAAGCCGGGAACTTTAAAAGTTCTTCGTAATGACGATATTCGACTTTGGTCATCGACCAAAATATCGGCCCATCAAGCTGGCATGAATGACGTCTTGGTGACGGCCTCTTTAAGCGGTTACGAACCGCAAGCCATTACCGTTATCGGGGTGCAGCCTTTGGAATTAAATGATTATGGTGGTAGCCTAACCTCAGTGGTTGACGCACAAGTCTATCCTGCCGTCAATGAAGCCATGAAGGAAATGACCGCTTGGGGGTTTGCTCCTCAAGAAAGAGTTGGAAACGATCAGCCTAGACCACTCAGTGAAGAGATTTTAGAGAAAGAACCATACGAAAAAGGACGTCCGAGTGAGCAAGAAGCCTTTCGCCACGGCGATCTTCGCTTTATTAAGGTTAAATAATTTTTAGAGGTGACTTGAAAAGATGTGTGTGGCAATACCCAAAAAAGTCCTGGCCCTGCATAAAACAGCAAGCGGCACGAGCGCGGATGTGGATAATGGCGGCGAGTTGGAACGTGTGGACACCTCACTGATTGAATCGGTATCGGTCGGCGATTTTGTGCTGGTATTCAGAGGCAATGCATTGAGAGTCGTTGATGCAGAGGAAGCGGCGAAGATTCAGTCAGCATTGGATTGCGTCCAGAAAGTAATGGATGGGGAGTTTGATGAAAATCAGATTCAAGCCGGTTTTGCCGATTTAGACAACGCTTCATCTGCTTTGCCTCCGCATCTGGCTCGTATAGTAGGTAAAAAAGTGATGTAGGGGGAGCCTATGCCTAAAGCCTTTAATGCGGTTACCGCTCAGATCAATCAGCTAGATATGGCTTCGCATCCGGTATTTAAGCGTCTATTCGGCGAGGCCGGTTTTCAGTGGCTGACATCGCAAGAGTTAGAAAACTTCATATCTCAAGATGGTTTGAAGATGTTAGTTTTTGCCGATGACCCTAATGAAAGAAAAACAACATTGGACATAGCTGTTATTGCTCCGGAATTAAAAAAAGCTTTCAATGGTGCTTTGACGGCGACGGCTTGGGCTGACTTTAAAGAATCGCGCAGCATGGCTGCTCGTTGGGGTTTGCGTTCAATGCCCGTGGTAGCAATCTTTCGAAATAAGGATTTACTGGGGGCCGTTCAGGGCCTTAAACCGTGGGATGAATATTGTTCTTTGCTATCTGAGATCGTCATTAGAAATAAACCTGTGGTTCGTACAATTGCGATCATGCCTGTTGAAAAACAGGACAGTTTTGATTGCTGAGAAAACTTCAAAAAGGATCAGGTATGGCACAAATATCATCGAGCCGTTGGGCCAATGTAAATTTAGACAGGCAAACCGAACACGAAGCGGCAATTGCGACGGTGAAATTTCTCGAAAAAGTTAGGGATACTTTGTCCGAGGGGGATTTTTCAACCAACAAGACGTTATTAACTATTCCCTTTAGAGAATTCGACCCTAAGCACCTGGATTTTGTTTTAGCAACGGTTGGAAGTGGTGAAGTTAGGGCAACGATAGGCCAATCAGTTCGATTGGAAGAAACGGCTATTGAGGGGCTGTGGCGCGTGCAGGAAAACGGGGTTGATCGTTTTGAAGTCGTTACGGTTCCTTCGGATCTATTAAGAAACCTTTCTACAACGCCGCTAGAGCCTCAATTAACTGAAATTCCTCAAGGTGTCTTTGCTGCTTCGGCTATTCTTCAGGAACTTTCCCAAGCTCAGCGAACAGAAAATCTAGAGAAGTTGTCAGTGGAGCCGCCCTATACGGTTGAAATTTCTCGTCAGCCCCTTAGCCCGGAAGATGGATCTTTTCTTGAGGCCGCATTGGGTAAGGGAATGATAGATATCAGTATTTCGGGCTTTGCGAGCGCTCATATTCAAAGCACTGCAATGAAAGGGATTTGGCGAAATCGGATTTTTAATAATGCCGGTAAAGCGCTTTTTGATGCCTATGTAGTGACGATGTTGCCGCCTGAGGTTGGGGAGTCCGCAGAAGAAATGAAGTTAGGTGCTCAGCACTGTGAAGAAATCTTGCAGTGGCTTAAGGAAGATATTCAAAGCGGCTCGTTATAAAGAGGTCCTGGAGTGGAAATGGCTCAAGAATCGATAGATCATCTGTTGGATCGGTTAAATCGGGAACGTATCGGGGCCGAAACGAAGATGCAGTGCAAGGTTTGCTGGTATGTGTACGATCCGAAGCAAGGTTGTGAGGAATTTGACATCGCTCCCGATACACCGTTTTATGACTTACCGGATTTTTTTACGTGCCCGGGTTGTGGCAACGAAAAAGCGGGCTTTATCCCTTTAAATTCGGATGAGGAGCCCGCTCAGTAGCTTATTCGCTTTTTTGCGGTTTGAACATTTTTACTGTTTGGGCGACTTCTTCAATGTCGTCGGTGATGCCGATTCGCAAACCGCTGTATTTTCCGGTATTGACAAGATGCTCTAGGAGCGGATAAACGGGTAATTCCTTTCGCCAAAAATCTACGCCTAAGAAAACCATCAAACTCGAATAACCGTACGTTTTGTAGTGATTAGGGACGGCAGCCTGAAAGATTTCTTGAATAGTACCGGCGCTACCCGGAGTGTAGATAAGCCCACCTCTTGTAATACTTAAGATCGTATCTTCGCGGATGCTGTTATCAAAAAACTTTGCAATATGAGTGGCAAAGGGGGTTGCCGGCTCATGTCCGTAGAGCCAAGTAGGAATGCCCAGACTGATGAAATGCGTTTGACGGAATTTAAGCATTACTTTGAATGCGCTGCTTAACCAGCCTTTATCTTGCCAACTTGGAGCCGCCTTAAGGATAGTGAGAGCCTCTTCAACTTCTTCATCAGATCTTTCTGCAAGCCAAGCTCCTAAATGGGTAGCTTCCATAGCCCCGGCACCACCCCCGCTAACCATGATGAATCCCATTTCTGTCAGGCGCTTACTCAGAAAAACAATTTGTCTGTAGAAAGGATCGGTTCTTAGGAGGTCGTGACCGCCCATAATGCCAACGATTTGACGTTCATGATAGTTAGCCAAGAAGTCCTTGATGGCGTTACTCATGGAGTGATCGTGTAAATACCGTGACAGTGTTTCCTTGATATTTTTGGAAATGACTCCGCTTTGCAAAAAATGTTTATAAACACGCCTGTCGTAAGTATTCTCTATGGAACTCTCATCGCGGGGATCAAATCCGGAATAAAGCGAATTGGCCGAGTACAGATAACTGCGATAGATGTCAAAGGGGGCATCCAGTTTCGGAAAAATCAGGTTTGTTTTATCAAGTTGCTGCGAAAAGGATTCGGGTAAAACACAACCTAAAAATAAACAGTCGCTGTATGTGGACTGGGAGGCCAAGTCCGCTAGATCTGAGAAATCGATATTTTGAAAAACATGATGATCAATGTGTCCTGGTTCGGTAACAAGGCCTAATAATTGAGTGATCGTTTCAATTTCGGTGTATTCGCGCATTGTTTGACTCCATTCGTTCCAATTATCTATTTTAGCGAAGCTTGCCGAAAGCTCTATCCTGATGCTCACAAGCCATCTAGAATAAAAGAAAAGACTCAGGAATAGTCATGATTATTATTGATCGCATACGTATTAACGGTTTTAGAAGTATTCGCAGTTTACAGATGCCTTTGGGGCGTAGTTCTGTTTTACTGGGCGCTAACAATTGTGGCAAAAGCACGGTTTTGAAAGCTTTGGAGTTGGCCCTCAGTGATGAAATCGCCGTTCAAAAGGAAGATTTTCACCTCAACGAGAAAGCAGAGTTTGGCGATGAGCTCTGGGTTGATGTTCGTTTTGTGCCGTTAAATAAAGATTCCAAACGCTTTTCAGCCTTTCAAATCGGTTGGCAAAAGGAATTTGATGGATTAATCCGAAGAGATCATTACAGACGTGAGTATTTTGCTTTTAGAACTAAATTTCAAAGATGGCCTGACGGGACAATTACCAAGCAGCGTTTCATTATCAATCATTGGGATCGGGAAAAGTTAGGCGAGGAACTTCAAGAGGTTCCCCATTCTTTACAGTTTGTCAGTATTGATGCTGAAGAAAATCTCCGAGAGGATCTCAAAAATGAGAACTCCTTTGTCAGTCGTATGGTAAGCGGTTTGGGGAGTGCTTTAAAAAAATATCCCGATTATGCCAATAAGCCGATTGAAGATTTAAGGTCAATGTTGGATTCTTTGTGTCAGACACTGGAAGGGCCGGGGACGCAGTTGCCGGAAGAAGTGAGTCTTACGGCTGACAATATTGAAGAGTTCTTTTCGCTCGTGAAAAGTGATTCTGAGAAAATCATTCCTTTTTCAGCCCTGCAAGGTAAGGGTAGTCAAAAAAGTGTTGCCATTTTATCAATCGTTACGTTGGTGGATTTGTTGGCCAAACAAGCGGCCCTTCAGGATAGCCCCTTATTTATGTTGATTGCTGCCGAAGAGCCTGAAATTCATTTACACCCCAATGCGCAGCGAGCATTAATGACGCAACTGAAAGCGCTCTCTCATCAATTCATTGTTTCAACGCATTCTCCCTATGTGGCTTCCGTCTGTGAGCCTTATGAATTTAGAAGCATGCAGAGGGATGGTGAAAATATTCAGGTCAGATGGTTGCCTCAAAATATTGATCCGTTAGAAGCCCGGGCAATTAAACGGTTGATATTGCGTTTTCGCGGAGAAACGCTTTTTGCCAGGGGGCTTATTTTTGTGGAGGGAGTCACTGAAGAGCAACTAATCCGCGGAATGTTCCAGGCTTATTTCGGAGATGACCCAAGTGCGTTCGGTATCAGCATTATGGGAGTGGACGGTAAGAGTTATGCACCATTTTTGATGTTGGCTTTGAGTCTCAAAAAGCCATTTTGTGTGATCAGCGACAATGATGGGGATGCGAGACACGTCGTGTTAAAGCAGCTTAGCGAAACAGAACGACGCTTACATTGCAAGGCAGAAGATAACCAAAGTGGCGTTTTTTTCCTCTCACCCGGATTAGCTATGGAAGGGGAGCTAGTGTACAAGACTGGGCTGAAAAGAGAGCTCTATGATGCGCTTTGGGCTTGTAACGCTTCTCCTAATGTATCTGTTAAGTCGAAAAAGTTGCAATACGAGCGTCTTATGGCGATGGCTCCCAGAGATATAAAACGACGTTTGGAAAAGAAAAAGGCGGAATACTCCGGTTTTTTGGGAGACATCATTGCTCAAAATACGTATTCACAACCAATAGAAAATATGATCCCATCTGCGATATTACGGGCATTTGAGTTGATTTCAGTTTGGCTAGGAAAAGAAAATAAAAAAGTGATTTGACAACAGATCGCAATTTGGTGAGGGGATTCGTAAATCCCTATTTCATTGGCTTTATTTGAATCGCTGTTTTTGTTGGGAGCATAGGACATTTGCTTGAGGGCGAGAGATTGTTAGCTTTATATCAACTTAAGGTTTGAAATCCAAAGTCGAAAATTATATAATTGGGGCAAATGGCGAGGGACTTCCCACGCGGCGTCAGGCTTCTGTGTTGTGCAGGAGCCTTTCGCTTTTTATGGGACAACTTTTAATCCGTATCCAAAATATGAATCTCCGTGTCCCTTTCTAAATTTTTCTCTTAGTATCTCGTAGGTTCTGTTTTGTTGGTTTGGTTTTGTGACAAATAGTCCTATTGGTCTAGCTGTCAAATCAGCAAGTTGGAGCCCATTGGAGTTTATTTGCTTGTGAGCGAATACAATTTCAAAAGGATATTCGGTTCCATGGTAATTGATTCCATCGCAAATTCTTCTAAAAGCTAATTCTAGATTTTTATCCTCGGTTTTACCTCTGGATTCACATACAATAAAAGTTTTTCCACTTTGGCTATTATCTGCAAGGAAGTTTCTTAAACGCTCTAACCCAAACTGCATGGCTAATGTGTATGGCTCAGTAGGATCCTTATACCGATTTACATATGAAGATTTCTTAATAACGATAGCAATAATCGTCATTTCTGCATTTTTAATTATTGTTGTCAGTTCGTCCATAAAAGAAGTTCTTTTTTCGAGATTAAGAGACGAAAAAATACCCTCCCTTTTCCGGAGTTCTCGTTCATGTAAAACAACCATGTCATGCCCGAAGTAGTTAAATTTTAGGTTGCTCATGCATGGAATAACATGGTTTACATAGTCACTTTTTTTGAAAATGCAAAACGATAAGACAAATGTTGGGAAATTTGGGTCAATTTTGTCTAAATTTGCATCACCGCTTTCGTCAACATAGACAATGTAATCGCTAAATTGATTATCCAATTCTGACTCCGAAATCAATGTTTCAAATAAATAGGGCACGGAGCGCCCTCTGTTTTAAAGTTCTTCAGCTTTGTAGTTGATAATACACTTATCAGTAAATTTCATTGTCTCTTGATCTTCAGGAGGTACTTTGTGTGGTTGGTAGTGTGGATTGTCACTTAACAACAGAGCCGATCCATTAATTTGCCGTTGAATTCTCTTGATAAATGTGTCCTGACCGGCCTGAATCGCATCTTTTTCTGCAGGGTTAATGCCTTGTTTTATCTGAGCCTTCTACTCCGCAGCTTTTTTAAATACTTCGCTCAAAGAGAGCTTCGGGTATCTTCCAAGCGGGAAGACGCGTTTCGTTGCTTGATCAATCAGCACAAAATATTTTCCGATTGTGCCGTCAACAAGCGGTCTCTTTTGTGATTGTCCTGAGCTTTTTTTCTGTCATGCGCTCAGCTATTTTCGGCATGTTTTTCTCTCAAGGTGCCGTTTATGCTCCCAATAAATCCAGAAAATTTTGTATTTTTTGCTCCCTGGCGATTTCATTGGGAGCGTCTATGGTAGCAAAAACCACGAGCTTGAGACAAAGAATATAGATACGAGACAACGTGAGACAAACTATATTGTTTCAATGGATAGCTGAAAATAGGGGAGTTCTTAGAACGAGACAATAAAAAAGCGATCTGACAACAGATCGCAATTTTGAAAGATGGTCGGGGTGAGAGGATTCGAACCTCCGACTCCTACGTCCCGAACGTAGTACTCTACCAGGCTGAGCTACACCCCGACAATCACCGTTATTAAGCCTTGCGCTCAACAACGAAGGACAGCAATTCTATCAGAGAATTTTTGAAAATGGAAGGGGGAAGAACATCGAGTGCTAACTTTCCTTTTTCAAGTTCCATTTCCGCTCGTGCTTTGCAACGCTCAATGGCCCCACTAGCTTGAATAATTTGAGAAATTTTCTCAAAGTCGCCGTGGCCGTCACGAATGGCCTTTTCGATAAAAGCGCGATCCTGTTCGTTGGCAGCCTGCATTGCATAAATGACTGGCAACGTAACCTTCCCTTCTTCAAAATCAGCGCCGATTTGTTTTCCGCTCTCTGTAGGATTGCCGGAGTAGTCCAGAATATCATCGGCGATTTGGAAAGCATTGCCGAGAGCCATTGTGTAGTTTACGAGCGCTTCTTCAGCCTCTTTAGAAGCTCCGGCGAGAGCACTGGCCATTTCCGCTGCAGCGGCAAAAAGTACCGAAGTCTTTCTTTCAATGACTTTGAGATAACGAGCCTCATCGACACTGGGATCGTGAGCGTTTTTCATCTGAATAACTTCGCCTTCACTTAACGTGTTGGCAGCACTGGCAAGAGCTTGCATCACCTGTAAATTGCCGATGCGAATCATCATTTCAAACGAGCGGGTGTACATGAAGTCACCAACCAATACCGCGACGCTATTGCCCCATTTTGCGTTGGCGGTCGGTCGTCCTCTTCTCATCATGCCTTCATCCACGACGTCGTCATGCATCAACGTAGCCGTATGAAGCATTTCGATGGTCGCACCGAGTTCTCGATGATCGTTGCCGCTGTACCCTAAAGCTTTTGCCATGAGCATTAAAAGCGCAGGGCGCATACGTTTGCCGCCGGCTTGTGTGATGTAGGAGCCGATTTCCGTGATTGTCGGGCTTTGGCTATGGGCAAATTCCCGAGCAAGGATGTCGTTGACGGCTTTGAGATCCTCGGCAATGGGGGCGAGGACTGTTTGGGCAGATTTCTTGATAGAAGAGGTATTCGATGTCATAGTGTGGCTCATTATACCCACGAACTCCGACAAAAAAGGGAGGAAAACATCCTCCCTTCTAGATTGCTCTTACTGACTCTACGCCGATTGAACCTTACTGGAATCTTGTGTTTCCGGCGTTGTTGCATTGAGTTTTTGTTGCAACATCGCGATGATTTCGTAGTGGTTAATCAGTTCTCGTGCAAAGAGCAGGAAACTTAAAAAGAGTTCGCAACCACGTGCGGAGAAACCTTTGTCAGGACCGTTACGGAGCAGTTTTTCCTGAATGGTTTCAATGCGAGCAAGAAGCGATTGTGCATTGGTGTGCAAAGCCGCCACATCTGCTTTGCCATTGTGGTTGCCGACAATTTCAAGCAGAAGCTGAGATAAATCCGCTAAATCTTGACTCAGTTCACCTTGGAAAGTGCGGTGGCGATTGGCAATGTGATCTTTAGAAAGACGAGCCAAAGCCTGCAGCGAGCGTCCTACATCACGCAGATTGGTGAATGTGCGGAAATAGCTGTAACGGGCGTCATTGTCCTCTTTGGTGGGAACAAAGCCGGAATTTTCCATCTTGTAATAAATGCCCCGCTCATGGGTGAGCTGATCGAAGTTTTCATTCGACTGCAGTTTTAGCTTACGCAATCCGCTTTCATCATCATTGAGGAAAGTTTCAACGATATTGTTATAGAGCGTGACAGTGGTCAAAAGGTTTTCGCCGACACGTTGATTCAAAATTTCACGAATCTTATTGACGTCGTAACGAATAGCTTGTTCGGCTTTGTAGTTGGCTTCCTGTTGCTTAAAGCGCATATTGCTTCGGATGATGAGAATAAACGCCAGGATGGCAAGCAAGAACGCCACGAAACCACCTCCCAGGAAAATGATCGAGCAGACAACGGCAGCCAATGTACTGGCGGTCAATGCCGTAACGAACCAGCCGCTGATCACGGTTAAGACGCCGGAAATGCGGTAAACGGCAGTTTCACGGTCCCAAGCGCCATCAGCAAAAGAAGAGCCCATTGCGACCATAAACGTAACGTAAGTGGTTGAAAGCGGCAATTGCAAGGATGTAGCTGAAGAAATCAACGCAGCAGACAACACAAGGTTGACGGATGCTCGAACATAGTCAAAAGGAAGGGGCACTTCACCACGCTTCAATCTTCTGTGTTTGAAACGAGAGTCCAGGGTTTTCTTAACAGCTCCCGGGATTAATTGATTAACAATGCTTCCAAGGCCCATAGAGGCACGGACGATAACACGACCCGGAATCGAGGAGCCGAACTGTTCATGATCACTTTGCTGAGAAGACAGATTCAGAGCTGTTTGAAGTACGCGGTGGGCTTTTTTAGAGAACCACAACGTAAAGACCATGACGATGCCGGAAGCAAGCAGGAAGAACGTGTCGGTCTTCGTCGAAACCAATAGTCCGCTCATAATGAGATCGTCAGGTTGTGCGCCCGAAGCCATCCAGATCTTGAAGCTATCATAGGCGGCAAGCGGAACACCGACGAAGTTCACCAAGTCGTTACCAGCGAAGGCAAAAGCCAGGGAGAAGGTGCCGGCCAAGATGACAATTTTGAAAACATTGAATTTGCAGACAAGGATGAGCAGTTGAAAGAGAATGGAGAAACCGACAAATAATGCAATGACAAGCATTTGAGTATTGGCTTCAATCCATTCAATCCATTCCGGTTGCATGAAGCTGGCACCGCGAGCTCCCTTCATGACCAGAAAATACGCAATAGCCGTGATGGATAAACCGCCGAAAACACCGCCGACGTAGGGATAGACTCTTTCGAAGTAGAAAGAGAAGATCAGTCGCATAATGTACTGCACCACAGCGCCTGAAATAAATGCCACGACAACTGAAATCAAGATGGCAGAAATAATGGTCAATGATTCACTGGTATTAATATAGTCAAAGACCATTTGTAAAGAACCGCCTTCCCAATATAACTTAATAGCTGCGGCGGCAATGGCACTACCTAATAATTCGAAGACGATGGAAACGGTGGTGGAGGTGGGAAGACCGAGGGAGTTGAAGGTATCAAGTAAGACGATGTCGGCGATCATGACCGCAAAGAAGATAATCATCACTTCTGTGAAATTAAACATCTGCGGGTGGAAGATGCCGGAACGTGCTACCTCCATCATACCTGATGAGAAGGTCGCCCCTAAAAGAACCCCGAAGGTGGCAACCCACATTGTTGTGCGGAAGCTTGCGATGCGTGATCCCATAGCGGAATTAAGGAAGTTCACAGCGTCGTTGCTGACGCCAACGAAGAGATCGAAGCATGCAAGGCCAGCCAAAAACACAAGCATCGCTATATAGTAATATTCCATGAGTTCCCCGTCGGAAAGTTCGTAATATTGTCAACGTCTTGTAACGTTGCGCGAAGTTTATGACAGAATTATGACAACAATATGACAAAATAACGGATCAAACGTATATTTTTCGGGTTATTGCTGATTCTTTGGGTGCGTGCTGTAAATTAATTTGCATAACTAATTGATTTATGAAATAATCCGTCTTTCCACGCATGAGTAGGCGGGGTTTGTCCTGCCGATTAACTATAAAAAGGTTTCGCAGACAGTGCGTTGGCTGAGCGAAACGGGCGAGGTAATAAACAATGTACGCAATTATTAAGACCGGCGGAAAGCAATATCGCGTTGCTGCCGGTGACACGATCAAGGTTGAAACCTTGAATGCCGAAGTCGGCTCCCAAGTGACCCTTTCTGAAGTCTTGGCTGTTTCCGATGGCAATGAACTTAAGGTCGGTGCTCCCTTCGTTGAAGGCGCCAGCGTTACGGCCACGGTTGTTTCTCACGGCCGTCACGACAAGGTTCGCATCTTCAAGATGCGTCGTCGCAAGCACTCCATCAAGAGCGCTGGTCATCGTCAAAACTACACGGAGCTCAAGATCGACTCGATCGCGGCTTAATTTGGACTTTTCTAAGAGAGTAAGAAAATGGCACATAAAAAGGGCGGCGGTTCTACCCGCAACGGTCGTGACTCCCAAGCTAAGCGTCTTGGTGTGAAGGTTTTTGGTGATGCAGCTATCAATGCTGGCGGCATCATTGTTCGTCAACGTGGTACGCAATTCCACCCCGGCGACAACGTCGGTATGGGTCGTGACCACACCTTGTTTGCCAAGGTTGACGGCACGGTGAAGTTTGAAGTCAAGGGACCTCAAAATCATCGTTTCGTTAAGGTGATTCCTGCTTAATTTTTAGCAGCACCTCTCGGTTGAGTAAGCTCAATCGGGGAAATGAATTTAAATTTGAAAAGGCCATGTCGATGACATGGCTTTTTCTGTGTTAAAGTCTAAAGTTGTTCGGATTTGTCCGCGCTATTTTAGACGTTTGAGGTAAATAGGCATGAAATTCGTTGATGAGGCACGTATTGAAGTTGCCGGGGGTAAGGGCGGCAATGGCGTAGCGTCTTTTCGCCGTGAAAAATTTATTCCCAAAGGTGGTCCTGATGGTGGAGATGGTGGCCGAGGCGGCGATGTATACGCGGTCGCTGACTGTAACATTAATACGTTGATTGATTTCCGTTATGCCCGTAAACACTTTGCCAAAAATGGTGAAAACGGTCGTGGATCGGACTGCTATGGTGCGGCCGGCAACGATATCGAGCTTCGTATGCCCGTTGGAACTTTAGTGACTGATGCCGATACGGGAGAATTGGTTGCCGATTTGACTCGCCATGGTGAGCGTTACCTCTTAGCTAAAGGCGGAAAGGGTGGATTGGGCAACTTGCACTTTAAATCCAGCACTAATCGAGCCCCGCGTCAATGCACGCCCGGTGAAGAAGGCGAGCATCGTTTTCTGAATCTGGAATTAAAAGTATTGGCCGACGTCGGTCTCCTGGGGATGCCCAATGCCGGTAAGTCCACCTTTATCTCTGCTGTCTCCAACGCTCGTCCAAAGATCGCGGACTATCCCTTTACAACTTTGCATCCGCAGTTGGGTGTGGTAAGAGTGGGACCAGAGCAAAGTTTTGTAGTCGCAGATATTCCCGGGTTGATTGAAGGGGCATCAGAGGGAGCCGGTTTGGGGCATTTGTTCCTGCGCCATTTATCCCGCACGAAACTGTTGCTTCATCTCATTGACATGGCTCCGTTTGATGAGACTGTCGACCCGGCTGCTGAAGCCAAGGCAATTATTGAAGAGTTAAGAAAGTACGATGAAGCGCTTTATAACAAACCTCGCTGGCTTGTTCTCAATAAAGTGGACTTGATCGCGCAAGAAGAACAAGACGATCGCATCAATGATCTATTGGATGCATTGCAGATTCCGGAGGATGAAAGAGTTTTTGTTATTTCGGCGGCTACTCGTGAGGGTTGTCCGGAATTGGTTGCAGCCATTGCCCAATATTTGGATGAAGAGCGACGTCGTGAAAATCAATACAAAGATGACGAACGAATCAATCTTGAAGACGATGAGCTCAAGTTGACTGAAGAATAGGTTCATCATTTTTCTCTGTACTTAAAAGGAGCGGTTTCGCTCCTTTTCTTTTAGAATTTTCTCGTTTTTCAGTTAGAAAAAGGTGCAGAGATGGATCAAACAATACAAAAGCAACTTCCGGGATGGACATTGGAAGATGCTTACGGGACTGTTCAAGACAAGCGCTTTCAGGATGAATTACAAAAGATTCATTGTGAAATAAAAAAATTACGTGATTTATTGCCCACGAATCCAACAAAAGAAAATGTATTGCAATGTCTTCCGATTTACGAAGATGCTGTTGAGGGGATTAGTTCGCTAATTTCTTTTTCCTACTGTGCTTCCAGTGCCGATATTACGGATTCGGCGGCAGCCGCTGCTTACGCGCAAACTCAAGCTTTATATGCAGAACTGGAATCCATCGCTTCGCCCCTTTTTGCCAAGCTGGGTTCAATAGCGGATAACGACCCATTTTGGGAAAATTCTATTGTTTCTCATTGGCAATTTAACGCTCGTGAAAAGAATAAGTCCTGGCGTCAGGGTCTGGATTCAGCCACAAACGAGATCATTAACAAATTTGCCGCAACGAGTTTTTATCCTGTAGACGCCATGTATAAACGCTTAAATAAGTCCATGCGGGTACAGGCTCAAAACAGTCAAGGAGAAATACTTCACCTTACGCATTCTCAGTGTGTTGGGGTTTTGAAGGGAGCCGATGACCCTGTTTTGAGAGAAACAGCTCAGTTGGCAGTCAATGATTGGTACAAAAAGAAAGCTGGCTACTATGTGGATTTATTAAATCTTCTGCATGGCTTCCGTAAAGTTCAATTTTCATTGGCGGGTTTATCCGATTGGATGCAACCGAGTCTTGAACAAAACCGCATCAGCAAAGAAGCTCTTCAAGCCGCTTTGGGGGCGATTAAACACCGTCAATCGCAAATACAGCAGGCTATAACGGTACGTGCCCCTTTCTTTGGGCGCAAAGTAATGAAAGCTTGTGACTTTTTTGCTCCGGTGCCCAGTCCTTCGATTAAAGAAACGCCTTACATTCCATATGAGCAAGCCATTCAGACTGTCAAAGCCTCCTTGCAGGAAGTTAATCCAGATATTCCCGCCTTTATTGATATGATGCTTGAAAAACATTGGTTGGATGCCAAAGTTGATTCGAAAAAAGCGGGTGGCGCCTTTTACTCCCGTTTCAATCGGTTAAAGCAGCCACGGGTGTTCACAACCTATTTAGGCAGTTTTGGCTCTGTATTGCAGCAAGCTCATGAATTGGGACATGCATTTCATTATTGGGTGATGCGGGATCTGCCAACCAATCAAACCGAGTTCCCGATGACTCTCACGGAGGTTGCCAGTACATTTAATGAAGCGAACGTCAGGCGTTATTGTGCTCAACATGCCCAAAATAATGAAGAGCGCTTATCAATTTTGTGGCAGGAATTGGTGAGCTGCGCAAACTTCTGTCTGCAATTGCCTGTTCGCATGGGCTTTGAAACCCGCTTTATTGAAAAACGTCAAAGCGGTCTTGTTACACAGGCTCAAGCAGAGGAAATGATGCAAGAGGTCTGGCGCGAGTACATGGGAGATGCCATTGAGGATAGCGATCCGTATCTCTGGTGCTACAAGTTGCACTTCTACATGACAGATCAGTACATCTACAACTACGCCTATACCATAGGGTATCTGATCTCTCAAGGGTTGTGTCGCGAACAGGCTAAGCGCGGAGCGGATTTTCCGAAGTTCTACAGAGAGTTCTTGCGCGATACGGGTCGCATGACCGTAGATGAGTTGATTGCTAAACACATTGGTTTAGATGCAACAAAGCCTGATTTCTGGAACATGTGCTTGGATCAAGCCTGCAGTTACATTGAACAATTCAAAGCGCTAAGCGCTTTATTCAAGCAATAAAAAGTCAGGACTCTCAGTAATTGGATTCTCATCGGAAACGATTACTGAAGAGTCCTTGAAAGCTTCATGAAGCTCAAAAAATGGTAATTTCGTTAATGGGTTTGTGACTTAATGTTTTGCAGGCTTAACCATAATTGATGAAGTTATTCATTGAATTGGTAAGAGAAAGAAGGCAGTGTCGCCAGATATCTTGATAAATGCGCTAGTCAGCCCAACTTTTAGTATCAAAGGTCAAAATGTTTGCCAAATCTCTGACAAAAACCTATCTAAAGTAGAGATTTTGTTGATATTAGTCTTGTTGTATTAATACAAATTTTATTATTACTTAGGTAATTTTTTATACAAAAATAATATGCACAGCATACAATGATAACCGTGCAACGCTTTGCACTGATTTAAGTCTTTTATAGGTAATACTATGAATCATATATTCAAGCGTGTATTTAGTGCTCAGCGCGGCTCTATTGTTGCTGTGTCTGAGGATAAGACTGCTCACTCTTGCCGCAAAGCTAAGAGTGCCTCCGGAGTTCACACGGGGGGGGTATAAACCTCTAGTTTCTTCTATTGCAGTAGCACTGTTAGCCGGCTTTGGGGCGACAGCGATAGCGGCAGAGTTCCCAGCGCAAGATTGGGAACAAATTAAAAACAGTGTGTCCCATGCTACTATCGACGGCCAGTCATCAGGGACGTACTGGAATCAAACTGCTCAGGGCCAGGAATGGCTCTCTAATCAAAAAGACGGTTCTATCTACCTTGATGGTTCTGCTTCTCAGTCAGGAGGCACTGCAAGCGGTCTTGTTTTGACAACCAATGGGGCCTTGGGAAGTCTTGGCAAAAATCAAACTGCCTATCTTGAGGGTAATGGCGGATATGTCAATGCTCTTGCAACCAATGGAGGGTCTGTTGCCAATAATGGAACCATATACCTTAAGGGATCATCGAGATTTTGGCAAGTAGATAGGGTCAAAGGAATATCCGTTGATGAAGGACGTGGAGTTAATGCCGGTACTATCGTGGCAGAAAATGCCCACGGCATGGTGGCTAACAGCAAAACTTCTGAGAAGGCATCGATTATTATTAATCGGGGCACTATTCAGGTTAGTGGCATAAATGCTGCTGGTATGTTGGACAATAACCCCAATCCGACAGTAGAGGATAGCTTAGTTAATATTAAAAATAAGAATCGGATTGAAGCATATAACGGCGCGGCTGCTATTAAAGTGGCAGCGGATTCAAAGTCTGGTAAAACCAACATAACTTTGGAAGGTGGCAGTAGTATCGTTGCAGATGAGTCCTCAAAGGCAGTTGACGTAGCAACGTCTTCTCACGAGGTTAATCTGAATTTTGAAAATGGTGATGTAACCATTGATGGTTTAGTCCGTATTGCAGGAGAAACCAATCAAACCGATATCAATGTGAGGAATGCAACGGTTGATAATCTTGCGTTGGATGCGTCTCATATTCGTGAAGTTAATCTTGATCAAGGCAGTCTTAACATTGCATCCAATCAACAGGATAGTTTAACTGTTGAGGATATGAGTCTGGCCAACAATTCCTCATTTACCATTGATGAGGGTAATGAGGATTTGACAGTTGTAGTCAATGACCTCGAAAAAGACGCTACCTCAAAGGTTGATTTCGGTGATGCTAACGTCGATTTAAATCAAGATTGGACGGTTGAAGTAGGAGAAAACTTTACCGCATCGAATTTGGTTTATGATGATAATGAACAAACTAATCTAACCTTTACCAATAAAGGGACTGTTGAAGTTAGCGACCGTATTACCATTGGTAACGATACCTTCAATAACGAATATTCTTCTGACTTAGTCGATAATGACGGTGACGGTAGGTATGACGATGTTATTGAACACATCGGGAGTGTGAAAACAGATTCCTTGATTTTGAATTCAGGCGCTACGTTTAACAACAAAGGTAACCTTGAGGTTGGATCCTCAACAACTATTGATGCTGCAAAACTTGTCAATGAGGGCATTGCCCAATCTGGTTCCGAATTGTCTTTGAAGAATGGCTCACATTTGACCAACAGTGGTTCTTTAACGACTCGTTGGATCAACGTTGTAAATTCTGAAATTACCAACAATTATGGTGGTTTATACACAGACGTTTTGAGCATTCGCAACGGCTCATTGGATAATAGCCATGATGGTAAGGTTCGCGTTAAGAACCAGTTTGATTTGTATGAAGGTGAAATAACCAATCAAGGTGAGTTTACTGTTGGGGGGTTGACCTGGCTTCGTGAAAACACGACGTTAGTCAACGACCGTGACATGAACCTTGCCAATGCTCAGCTCAGCGCTGGTTCGAAGTTAGAGAATACAGCTGGCTCTAATCTAACGATTGGAACTTTGACTGCATCAGGTGAGGGTGCGAGTATTACGAATTTGCATAATGAGGCCGGCTACGGGAAACTCACTGCAGAATCTGTTTCCTTGACTGATGGGGCTTCGCTCATTAATGATGGCGGAGACATGTTGATCAATCAAGGCGAGTACAGCTCGACAACGGCAGATGCCTCCACGATTCAAAATATCAACGGTATTGCAAATTTTGGCAATGAGTTGACGTTGAAGAATGGCTCACATTTGACCAACAGTGGTTCTTTAACGACTCGTTGGATCAACGTTGTAAATTCTGAAATTACCAACAATTATGGTGGTTTATACACAGACGTTTTGAGCATTCGCAACGGCTCATTGGATAATAGCCATGATGGTAAGGTTCGCGTTAAGAACCAGTTTGATTTGTATGAAGGTGAAATAACCAATCAAGGTGAGTTTACTGTTGGGGGGTTGACCTGGCTTCGTGAAAATACGACGTTAGTCAACGACCGTGATATGGGTTTGTCCTCTCTGAAATTAGCAGATAATTCGACTGTCAAAAACACGCTAGGCTCTGTTCTGACAGTAGACCAGATTTTGGCTGCAGAACACGAAGACAGTATTACCGGAACAATAGTCAATCAGGGTGATCTGACAATAGCCCAAAAAGAAAACATCAATGGTATCCACTTTGTGCAGTCTGGAACTGGCGCAGAACTGACTATGAGTTCAGGTGCTTGGTTCAATAATTCTCGAATCGAGCTTGTTAATGGGGCCGGTTTTGACCGTACGGGTCAATCTTTAGGTGTTGGCAATAACTATGTTTTAGGTTCGTCTTCTGATTTGGGATCAGACAAAATTCTCCAGGACGATTGGTCTGCTGGGTTTAGTCGTCTAGTGGCTGATCAAGTTGATGGTACCAATCAATTCACGCTCAATAAAGGCGGCTTGCTGGTTGCCACGGAAATTGGTACGTTCGACGATAACTCTGGAAAGATCAATTTCAATGGCGGTGCCCTTGAAACGAGTTTGGATCAAATCTTCTCTGAAGTCTCCTACAAAGATCCTGTTACTGGTTCAGTGATTACTGGTGACTTGGTTGGTGAGGAAATAGCATCTAATCATGTTGAGACGATTCGTGACAATATTGTTAACGGTATCACTGTTGGTGAAGAGAGAGGTCATTTAGTATTCAATGACAGTCTCATTTCGATTGACACGGTTGCGTCGGTTGATAATACTCTTGCGTGGAATGATCTGACAGTTCATTTCACTGGTGAGCTCGCTGACTCTCAGTTAACGGATGATGATTGGGCTAATCGAGTTATTGCTGGTCTTGACCACGACGTCGTTTTAAGCTCTGTGGATCTAATTGCTAATTCTGAAGTGAATGGAACAGAGGGTCCATTTAACGCTACCGAAACCGATACCGGAATCGTTCTCGAAATGAATGGCGGCAGTTTTGGCGTCGGTACAGTGGTTAATACAGAATTAGTCCAACTTAGCGAAGGTGCTCACTTTACTCTAGTCGGTAAGGGAGAAGGACAATCCTTGGTTGGCGACAACGGCTCCGTTCAAGTCAAGGGTCAATCTGAATTGACCTTGGGTTGGGGTGCCGGCAAACTCAATACCGTTGATCTCAGTGAATCTTCTAAGCTTACGATTGAGGGTGGTAACTATCTAGTTGGAACGATTGATGCTACCGGTTCGAGCATTAGTATCAACGCTGGTCTTTTGCAGACAGAAACTTTGAACTTGTCTATCAGTGGTCTGACAAACGAAGGTGCTTTATCGATCGATGGCAAAGCTACTGTTGACAAACTCAGTGCCTTGCGCAATACGGCCTCTGGTTTCTTAACAGGATCGTCCTTGGTTGTAGAAGCTCAAGGAGTTGAGAATGGTACGTACGTCAATGAAGGTAAAGCCTCTTGGACCTCTGCGGAAATTAAAGGTGATGCACAAAACTCTGGTTATGAAGAGATTACCAACTACGTTCTTAGCAATAGCGGTGAACAAGACAATAGTGGTACTCAAGTAATTGTGAGTGCAACGATTGACGGTACTTACCATAATCACAGTGAAGGTACCTTATTGCAAAACAATAAAAATTCGTTGATGGCAATCAATGGAACTTTTGTAAATGAAGGTACTGCTGTTTTGGGCAAAGTCTCTGGTTCTGGTCAGATTGATAACCAAAATTATCTCTATGCTCAGTCCATGGAGGGTAACGATAGCATGAGCTTTAGCAATGCTAAGGCGGGTGAGGCTGTGATTGTCGCAGATGCTACGTTAGGTAAATTGACTAATTCTGGTTCAATGGCGGTTGGAGGAAATCTTACTGCGGTAACGACGACCAATAACGGCAAGCTGGATGTATTTGGTTCCTTAAATGTCGCCACGCTTGATAATCAAGACGAGTTGACGGTGCTTGGCAATGCAACGGTTGGCTCTGCGGTCAATAGCGGATCGGTGACTATGGCTGGCACCTTAACGACAAACGAGACTTTCAAGAATGATGGTTCTGTGTTGGTCGAAACTGCCCATTTGAACGGTACGTTCACACAGTCGGTTGCCGAAGCTAGCTTTACAGCTTTAGGCGGCGATAATGTGATTAGCGGACAAGTCAATGTTTCTGACGGTACCTTTGGTTTAGGTAGTACAACGGTTGAGTCCGGTGCCGTGGTCAATGCGACGGACAACGGCTCTGTTTCGATGCACCTGGCTAAGGATACAGTCATGGCTGGTCGCATCAATGTCGATGGCGCTTCTGTTGTCTTAGGACAAAGCGATAGCTTGAGCACTCTCGCGAACCATAATGAACCGCAATATCCGCACGACTCTGATTTGACGGCAGCACAAAACCCAATATTGCTCGGTAACACGGGTGTGATTGCTGTGGGTGAAGGTGCAGCTGATCAACAACTCAGTGGTGGCAGCGTTTGGTTTGGTGCTGATTCGCTCTTGACGATCAATACGGCCTTGTACGAAGGTTCAGGTTTGTTCCAAGGCGAAGGTTCCTTCACGGTTGAAGAAGGCTCTCAGATCCACGTGAATGAAAGCACGTTGGGTTGGGGTACATATAAGATCAGTGAAGGTTTTGAAAGCACCGATGCGTCGGGTTGGTACGATCATAGCCATGTGAGCTATGCCGGCGACAAGGATGTTGATCTAATCGTTCAAGAGGACGAAAACGGCGACATCGTGTTGACGGTGGGCTCTAACAACATTACGGATAAGTTGCCCGATGTGGCTATTCCCAATATTGTCAATGAAGTGATCTCTGATGCTGATCGCAACACGCAAGAAGCTGGTGTCAAGGGCTTCTTGGCTGGCGCGATTGAAAATGGCATACTGGCTGAAACCATGCAAGCCGACACGATCAATAATGTCTCTCAAATCATGGCTGCGGGTGGCGTTCTCGTTCAAGGTATGACCTTGGTTGAAAACGTCAATGACATGGTTGAACGCCACTTAAGCTATGAAGACGTTCACTTCCAAAACGGCAAGCTGCAAAGCTGGGATGGCGTGCGTCTTTGGGCAAATGCTTTGGGCCAACATATTGGTGGTTCAGACTACGACTTTACCGGAGCTAATACGGATATCGACGGCTACAACACGGGCTTCATCTTTGGTGCGGATTTGGCTATGACCAACGGATTCCGTTATGGTGCGGCCTTTGCGTATCAAAACGCCAATGTTGATTCGAACGGTTCTGTCGTGAGCACGAGCAATGACGCAGATGCCTATAGCTTTAGCCTCTATGGCGCTAAGACATTTGGCCTCTTCAACATCATCGGTACTGCTTCTTACACCCGTGTGGATTCTGATCTAGAACAGACTTTGCCGGGTCAATTAGGCGCCTTACATGGCAAACACACGATGGATGTCCAAAACGACATCTGGAGTGTGGGTGTTAAGGGTGAAATGTACGTTGATCTCACCAACACGATGGCTTTGGTGCCTTATGTGGGCGTTCGTGCTGTGTCAATGAAGACCGATACGAGCTCTTCTCATCTGGGTGGCTCTAAAGCCTTCCGTTACGACACGGATACGGCTACACAAGTGCAATTCCCGATGGGTGTCACTTTGCAAGCCAGTACAGATGTGAGCGGTTGGACCACTCGCGGTTTGGTGGATGTTTCCATTACGCCAGTAGCTGGTGACAAGGACGTCGATACGGCAATCACAGCCTTCGGATTGAACGCTCGTGACATTACAACGACTGAATTTAGCGATGATATCACCGGTGCAATCCGCATCGGCGGTAGCGCTGAGAAGGATAACTTCTCGTTCGGTGGTAATGTTGGCGTATCTACGGGTGGCTCTCGTGATGCCAATGTGACCTTTGGTCTCAATGCTCGCTATCGCTTCTGATAGTTGAGAGTTTAACGGGCAGACTCCATGTGGGACTGCCCGTTTTTATCAGTATTCAATCTAAACAGCATGTAGCTGCAAATTTCCAACGATCTTGTCTCATGAGAAGCTTGTCAATCAAGCGTTAGAGAAATACGCCGTTAAAAATCGCCTTTAATTTCTTGCTTGAATTGGTGGGTATGGGGTTTCGCAGCCTCTTTGCTGTAAGTTCCTTGTCTTTGTTCGAAAATGAATAAACGTCGTCTTTACACCCGCCAGGATAAACTAATTGCTTTGGCCTGTTTTCGCGTGGGTATGAGCGCTCAAACAGTTGCGAATCGGTTGGATTTTGATCTTCTCAGTGTTAAAAGGTGGTTTGAACAGTATAAAAAGCACGATAACAATTGGGCACAAGCTAACGATCAAGACTATGACCTTCGTAAACAAGCCTTAGATTATTTTGAAAAAGGCCGAGGGTACAAATTTGTTGCTAGAGCACTTAATATTCCAGTTAGCCGTGTGAAATATTGGCATTTGCGCTACAGGCATGGGCAAACTAGTTTCTTTTTGGAAGGTACTCGTGCTCCAAAGCAGTATTCAAATGAAATAAAAAGCGAGATTCTTAACCGTTTCGCTATTTCCACAGAGTCCAAAAAAGCTTTTTGTGGTCGGCAGAAAATTTCAGTAGGTACTCTTAATAAATGGCTACGTGAAGCAAACATGAGTGTTAACAAGTTTTGAGCGCTAAATTTTAATGGGCATTGAGACAGAATCCTATAAATTTTTTAAGTGAAAAATTGAATTTAAATATACAAAAAAATTAAAAACAAGCGAAATATATCTAGATGAGTACTTTTTGAAAAAATAACCGCCTTTCTTGAAGCTTAATGCGTTTGTTGGCATTAAATGAGCCTGTTGGCACGATTGCCAAACAGGCTCAAATAATCCCCTTTGTTTTTATAACGAAATGCCCTTACTCACCCAATGAGGGCGCTTTGCTTCGTAGCTAGCGATCTCGTCTTCGTGTTCAAGGGTTAGGGCAATGGAGTCTAGGCCATTGAGAATACAATGCCGTCTGAAAGGATCTAGGCTAAAGCTATAGCAATGCTCCGCTACGGTCACGGTGCAATTGGTCAAGTCAACGGAGATAGACATACCGGGTGTTTGCTTTAGCGTCTGCATAATCTCTTCGATCTCGTCTTCCTTTAGGCAAACCAATAAAAGGCCGTTACCGAGCGAGTTATTGGAAAAGATGTCTGCAAACGAGGAAGCGATGACAGCTTGAATACCAAAATCAAGCAGTGCCCAAGGAGCGGCTTCACGGCTGGAACCATTGCCGAAATTGTGGCGGGCTACAATGAATTGGGCTTTTTGATAGCAGGGTTTATTGAGGATAAAGTCCGGATTGGGCATATTTTCGGCTTCGTCCAAATAACGCCAATTGTGAAAAAGGTGTTTGCCAAATCCCTTACGATCGACCGCCAACAAAAACTGTTTGGGAATGATCTGATCGGTATCAATGTTGGAGGCGTCCATCGGAGCTGCCACCGCTGTCAAACTTGTAAATTTATGCATGCTGCTCTCCTTTATTGCAGGTAATCTCGAACATCAACAATTTTCCCGTTGATAGCCGCCGCTGCCGCCATCGCAGGACTCATCAGGTGAGTGCGGCTGCCTCGCCCTTGTCGACCAACAAAGTTGCGGTTGGAAGTGGAGGCAACGCGAGAACCGGGAGCGGCAATATCGTCATTCATCCCCAGACACATGGAGCAGCCAGGAAGCCGCCACTCAAAACCGGCGTCTTTAAATATTTGATCCAATCCCTCTTTTTCTGCCTGAGCCTTTACGGCCATTGAGCCGGGTACTGCTAAAGCACGGATACCTTGAGCGATGTGTCGACCACGAAGAACTTTAGCTGCTTCACGAAAATCCTCAATTCGTCCGTTTGTGCAAGATCCGATAAAGACGGTGTCAATCGGGACGTCCTTGATCGGTTGACCGGCATCAATTTGGATGTAAGCTAAGGCGGCTTCAATGGAATGACGCTCTTGCTCATCGTCACATAACTTAGGATCGGGGACATTGTCAGTGATATGGCAGACTTGGCCAGGGTTGGTTCCCCAAGTAACCATGGGGGTTAAGTGACCGGAGTCAATAGTTACTTCTTTATCAAACACTGCATCTTCATCACTAGCTAAAGACTTCCAGTAGCGAACGGCTTCATCCCAATCCGCGCCTTTCGGGGAATAAGGACGGTCTTTAAGATAAGCAAATGTTGTTTCATCGGGTGCAATCATGCCCGCTTTCGCACCGATTTCAATAGCCATGTTAGAGAGCGTCATACGTGCTTCCATGGATAGAGCACGAACACCGTCGCCTGCGAATTCAATGGCGTAACCAGTGGCGCCAGCCGTTGTGAGAACACGGGCGATTTCCAAAATAAGGTCTTTGGCATAGACACCTTCGGGGAGCTTGCCGACACAATTGATTCTCATGGTCTTTAATTTGGCCTGTTTGATCGTTTGTGTAACCATGACATGCTCAACTTCACTGGTGCCGATTCCGAACGCCAAGGCTCCAAAGGCACCGTGCGTTGCGGTGTGGGAGTCGCCGCAGACAAGTGTTGTTCCCGGAAGGGTAAAGCCTGTTTGAGGACCGATGATATGTACGATGCCTTGATTAGGATGACCGAGACCAAAAAGCGTCACGCCAAAATCTTCGCAATTTTTAATCAATGTGGTCACCTGCTTTTTGGCTACGCACGAACAGGCGTCAATGGTCGCTTTTTGAGTGGAAATATCGTGGTCCATGGTGGCCATCATCAGTTCAGGCCGACGAAGAACCCGACCGGCTTCCCGTAATCCGGCGAAAGCTTGGGGACTGGTTACTTCGTGGACGAGGTGACGGTCAATATATAAAAGCGGCAGCTCGCCCTCGGCCTCATAGACAACGTGAGCATCGTAAACTTTTTCGTATAGTGTTTTTCCCATGACTATTCTCCTAAACGCTCAATGATGGCTTGCCCCATTTCCACCGTGTTGACCACTTGAGCGTCGGGCATGGCACGGGCTAAATCAGCGGTGATAATTTGATCCTGAAGGGTATGGGCGACCGCATTTTCCACGTCTTGAGCCGCAGCATTTTCACCAAATGAATGTCTCAGCATCAACGCCATTGACAGAATCTGCGCAATGGGGTTGGCAATGCCTTTACCGGCAATGTCAGGAGCTGAACCTCCTGCGGGTTCGTAAAGACCGAAAGTCCCGGAAGCCAGCGAGGCAGAGGATAAAAGTCCCATGGAACCGGTGATCATTGCGCATTCATCGGAGAGAATGTCTCCGAATATATTGGAGCAAAGCACAACGTCAAATTGAGCGGGGTTTTTAATGAGCTGCATGGTGGCGTTGTCGATATAGAGGTGTTCAAGTGTCACCTCGGGATAGTCTTGAGCAACCTCTGTGACGACTTCACGCCATAAAACCGAACTAGCCAAGACATTGGATTTATCAATGGATGTTACTTTCTTTCTTCGTCCCATTGCCACTTTAAATGCAACGCGTGCGATTCGTTCAATTTCTTTTCGGCTATAAACTTCGGTGTCGTAGGCGCGTTCATTCTCACCCTCTCCTTCACGTCCCTTCGGAGTGCCGAAATAGATGCCGCCGGTGAGTTCGCGAACGACGATGGCATCAAATCCTTGAGCAGAAATATCTGAACGCAATGGGCTTAACGCGTTTAAGCCTTGGAAAATTCTGGCCGGCCTCAAATTGCAGAAAAGGCCGTAGCGTTTACGCAGTGGCAAAAGAGCTCCAGCTTCGGGGCGTAAATGATGCGGAAGATGATCCCACTTGGGACCGCCCACGCTGCCAAATAAAATAGCTTGCGCATTGTCACAGGCTTTAACAGTGTCTTCGGGCAAAGGCTTGCCGCAGTGATCAATGGCTGCGCCTCCGACTAAATGTTCTTCGCGTGAAACGGTAAAGCCATGTTTTTTGCCAACGGCTTCCATCACTTTGAGAGCTTCTGCCATGACTTCAGGACCGATGCCGTCACCGGCTAAAACAGCAATGTGGTAATTCTTTGACATGAATAAATCCTTTCGATAAATCTTTGTTTTAAGCCTGTTGTTTTTCGCGTTTCTTTTCAATCAAACGGGCTCGTTCAATGATGTTGCAGGCGTCGATTAACGCAAGAGCTGAAGCTTCGATCACATCAGTAGAAAGCCCCATGCCGTGGAAGATTCGACCTTCGTAATCAACGTTGACATTAACTTGACCCAGGGCATCCATGCCAGCGCCGTTGGCCTTGATGGTGTAGCTTGTCAGTTTGCAGCGAATACCGGTCAAACGAGTAATGCAGTTATAGACCGCGTCCACGGGACCGTTTCCGATACTGGATTCCGTGCGGGTACGCTTACCTACTTTCAGTCGAACGCTTGCCGTCGGAATAGCACCATGGGCGCCGCCACTCATGACATTGATCGTGTCAAGCTTGAAGTAATTTTCATTGGCTTCATCACGCTTTTGGAAAAAGAGTAGGGCTTCCAAGTCATAATCGAAAACCTGACCTTTTTTGTCGGCCAGTTGCAGGAATCGATCATAGATATCATTAAGATCGTAGCTGTCGTCAGAGTAGCCTAGGTTTCTTAAGCAGGCTCGGATCATGTGACGGCCGGAGCGAGCTGTCATATGCATGGTGTTACCGGTAAAGCCCACGCTTTCAGGCGTCAGAATCTCGTAAGTTTCTCGGTTCTTCAAAACACCGTCTTGGTGGATACCGGAGCTATGAGCAAAAGCGTTAGAACCGACAATCGCCTTATGAGGCGGTACCGGTTCGTTGCAGATTTTGGAGACAAGAGTGGACGTTCTGGCGATATTCTTGGCAACAATATCGGTATACAGCCCTTTAAGGAATTTTTCTCTTAACTTAATGGCCATGACCACTTCTTCAAGTGAACAATTGCCGGCGCGCTCTCCTAATCCGTTCATACAACATTCGATTTGCCGAGCGCCGTGGCGGATGGCGGTGAGGGAGTTGGCGGTAGCCATCCCCAAATCGTTGTGACAATGCACAGAAATAATGGCCTTATCAATATTGGGCACACGGTTAAAGAGGTTGGAGATAATGTCACCGAATTCTTCAGGTAATGTGTAGCCGACAGTGTCCGGAATATTGATGGTTGTTGCGCCGGCATTAATGGCGTTTTCGACCATTCGGCAAAGATAGTCTATCGGGGTACGTCCTGCGTCTTCACAGGAGAATTCAACATCATCGGTGTAGTTTCTGGCTTGTTTTATGCAAGCGGTAGCCATTGCCATAATGTCATCACGGCTCTTTTTCAGCTTGTCCTGGACGTGAATGTCTGAGGTGGCGATGAAAGTATGAATACGGAAATGTTTGGCATCTCTCAGCGCATTTCCACAGGCATCCACATCTTTGGGAACGCAACGGGCAAGCCCGCAGGGAATGGCGTGTTTAAGGTTGCGGGAAATTAGCTGAACAGATTGGAAGTCACCCTCTGAGGAAATCGGAAAGCCGGTTTCAATGACATCAACTCCTAATTGATCCAGAGCCATGGCAATTTGAAGTTTTTGCTGTGAGCTTAAGCTTTGCGGTAAAGCCTGTTCGCCATCGCGCAAAGTTGTATCAAAAATAATAATTTTATTGGGATCGTAGTGTTGAGCCATAAATTCCCCTCGATGCGAAAAGACGAAGTTTTGCAATGTGGAAAATTTACGACTTCAGGGATTTTGTGTCAATAAGTATAATGTATTAGTCTATTTTTTAAAATTATAAAATATTGAAAATAAATAAAAAATAATTTCAAAAATTAATAAATTTGTAAAATTTTGATTTGCAAAAGATACTATTTTTGTAAAAATGTATTTTGCTATTAAGGAAGATTTTGATTTTTTTTGAGTGTGAAATTGGATACAAAAATGCCCGCGTCTGACAAGCAACGCGGGCAATGACTCAGAATCCGTACAGTAACCAGTCTTGGCTGGGTTTGGATCGTTTGTCATGTTCACCGAAAAGATGGGGTGCTAAGTCAGCTAGCGCTTTTCGGTAGACATCGTGTTTGAAATCGATGACATCGCGCAATGGAACCCAGTAATCATTCCAGCGCCATGCGTCAAACTCTGGTTGGGAAGAAGCGAAAAGATTGATTTTCGATTCTGGTCCAACGAGTTTTAACAAAAACCAAATTTGCTTTTGTCCGCGGTATATCGAACGGTCAGCACGTCTGAAAGGTTCGGGAACATCGTAATAGAGCCACTCACTCGTATGAGCGATGATTTTAACGTCATCGGGCGTTAAGCCGATTTCCTCATTGAGTTCACGCATCAGCGCTGTCTCAATATCCTCACCTTCGTCAATACCTCCCTGGGGAAATTGCCAAGCCGGTTTTTTCAGTCGTTTGGCCCAAAATACCTTTTTGTCGTCATTGGTTAAAATAATGCCGACATTCGGACGGTAACCGTCGCTGTCCAACATGAAAGGCCTCAAAATCTCTAAAATTACTCTTTTACTTTTACCAAGTGCATGGTAAAAAGTGCACATCAAAAAATTGTACCTTAATTAGCGAGAAAACAATGCGCGCTCGTTCCTTTTTTATTTCTACATTAAAAGAAGCTCCGTCGGATGCCGACATTGTGAGCCAACAGTTAATGATTCGCGCCGGCATGATCAAGAAGCTGGCTGCGGGTGTCTATACCTATATGCCGATGGGTTTGCGTTCTCTTCGTAAGATCGAGAACATTATTCGTGAAGAAATGAATCGCGCGGGTGCGATTGAATTGTTGTTGCCGATGGTGCAACCCGCCGAACTATGGCAAGAGTCTGGCCGTTGGGAAAAGTATGGTCCGGAACTTTTGCGCTTTAAAGATCGTCATCAACGCGATTTTGTGATTCAGCCCACCTCTGAAGAAGTGATTACCGATTTTGCTCGTCAGGAAATTCGCTCTTGGCGTCAGCTCCCGGTAAACCTCTATCAGATCCAAACGAAATTCCGTGATGAACGTCGTCCGCGTTTTGGTGTAATGCGTGGTCGTGAATTCACAATGAAAGATGGTTATTCATTTGACCGTGACCAAGAAGGTGCGTTGAAGTCCTATGACAAGATGTATGAGGCCTATCAACGTATTTTCACCCGTTTGGGTCTGACATTCCGTGCAGTGGCGGCCGATACCGGTTCTATTGGTGGAGACCGCTCGCACGAATTCCAAGTCATCGCGGATACCGGTGAAGATTTAATTGCTTATTGTCCTGACAGTGATTTCGCGGCCAATATTGAATTAGCTCCGGCACCCTGCTTAATTGCCAAGCGTGCAGAGGCCAAGGAAACGATGCAAAAAGTTCCGACGCCCGGTAAGGAAAAGTGCGAGGATGTGGTGGAACTTTTGGGCCGCGAATTGACTTCTTCAATGAAGTCTGTTGTTTTGGCTGCCGAACGTTTTAATGAAAAGGGGGAGGCGATCGAGCCGCAAATCGTGATGATTTTGCTTCGAGCCGATCACGATTTAAATGAAGTGAAGGCTGGGAAACTTCCTGAATTAAAGGAAGGATTCCGTTTTGCTACGGATGCTGAAATCATTAAGGCGTTTGGTTGTAAGCCGGGTTACTTGGGACCTGTCGGCATCAAGGACGATATCGTTGTGTACGCGGACCAGACGGCCGCCAATATGACTGATTTTATCTGCGGAGCTAACGAAGAAGGTTTCCACATTACGGGTGTGAACTGGGCAAGGGATTTGCCGGAACCCAAAGTGGCCGATTTACGTAACGTTGTTGAAGGGGATGCTTCTCCGGATGGTAAGGGCGTACTGAAGCTTCAACGCGGTATCGAAGTGGGTCACGTGTTCTACTTGGGAACGAAGTATTCTCAAGCGCTCAATGCCACTTATTTGGATGAAAACGGTAAGCCTCAAGTTTTGGAGATGGGTTGCTATGGTATCGGCGTATCGCGTCTTTTAGGTGCTGCCATTGAACAAGGACACGATGAACAAGGCATTATTTGGCCGGAATCCATCGCGCCGTTTACAACGGTCATTTGCCCGATGAACTATTCCAAGAGTGAAATGGTGCGGGAAGCGGCCGATAAACTCTATGAGGATTTGAAAGCAGCCGGCGTAGATGTGATTTTGGATGACCGAGAAATGCGCCCCGGCGTTATGTTCGCAGAGTGGGAATTGATCGGTATTCCCCATCGTATTGTGATTGGTGAACGCGGTCTCAAAAACGGAGAAGTGGAGTATGCCAATCGCCGTACCATTAAGGAAAAACAAATGGTCAAAACTGAAGAAATTGTCAGCTTTCTTTTAAAGCAATAAACAATTTTCTTCGTTAAAAAAGCTCGGTGACTGGGAAGTTTTCCGAGCTTTTTAAAGGGTAAGAAAAACCGCTCGAAAACGAGCGGTTTTTCTTTAGAATCGCGAGTCGCTGATTAGCGCTTGCAGCACTTCTTCTTAGAAGCAACAGCAGCCTTGAAAGCGGCGCCAGCGGTGAACTTCGGCAACACGGTGGCCGGGATCTTGATCGTTTCGCCCGTGGAAGGATTGCGACCTTCGCGAGCAGCGCGCTTCGTGGCCTTGAACGTACCGAAACCGATCAATTGGAAGCCGTCACCCTTGGCAACAGCCTTAACGATAGCTTCAAACACAGAGTCAACGATGCGACCGGCTTGAGCCTTGGAAAGTTCGTTTTCTTCAGCAACGATAGCGATGAGTTCTTGCTTGTTCATTGGAATTCTCCTAAAAAAATGAGCATCAGAACGATGAACGTCTTTAATATACTCCATCTATTCCCTTTAAAACCAGAGGGTTGCGTTAAAAAATGAAAGAAAAAGGGTAATTTTTATTGATTTGAATTAAAAACATAACAAAAATGTAGCAAAAAGGAGACAGCAGTCGCTTTCAATGCCCCAATTAGCAGGCCTTAAACTCGAAAACTAAATAAAAAAACGCTCCAAAACAGAAGTTGTTTCGGAGCGCTTTTTTCAAACACAGTTTCTCTATTGAGCGACCGCTTTTGTTTGAGATGGATTTTTCTTTGAAACGTCGATTAAACGGCGGAAAGTTTCAGAAGACAATGTAATTTGCTTGAGGACCGCTGCTCGTGTTTTGTCGTTGATTCGATCACTGCCCGCGCCGTGAAGAATCTCAAGGAAAAGATCTGCCAGTTCGCTTTTAACCGTGTCAGGTTTGATTGCTTTAGCGATCAATTTTTGTTTAGCGTCCTCGTAACGGTTGATTTGTTCATCCGACAATCGTTTGAAGATTTTATCGGCCATCACTTCTTCACCGTGATAATTCATTTGGAAAAGCGTTTTTTTAACGAGTTTTTCATTTTCCCGGTATTCAGGACAGTTATCCAAGGTGGTTCGAATGGCAGTGGCTTGTAAAAGTGCGCTCCAGAGCGCCTTAAACATGTCATAAGGACCGGGATTTAAAAAATCAAATAAGGGCAATTTTGCCTTTGAGACTCGAGCTGCTTCACGAGCGGTAAAGCGTACTAAGTCGCGAATGCAACCGCCATAGGTGTAGCCTAAATCTTCTGCAAATTGGTTAGTAATGATTTTGCTCATTTCCGAAAACCTAATAAATTAACGTTTACTGTCCACCGGGTCAAAGGTGAGCTGAATCGTCCTGGGGGGATTGCCCGTCGGATGATTCGGGAATGGGTTACAAGCGCGGATAGCGCGTTCCACGGCTTGGTCAAAGGCAGGCAGCCCGCTTGCTTTGAGCAGGCGAGGAGCACCGGCTTGACGGCCGTCGTTCAAAAGGTGCACTTCGTAGACCGCTTTATATTGTCCTGCCTTCATATTGGGGGCAACGGCAAAAGCAATATTGGGACGAATGCACGCAATGATTCGTGAACTATAGAGCGCCGATTGAGGTCCGCCCGCTTGAACCGTGACTCCGGCCACGTTTTGTTGAGAAGAAGCTTGAAGCTCTTTTAATTGTTCGCGTTGCATTTGCTGAGCCAGGCGTCTGGCTTGCTCGCGTCTGCGTTGTTGAGCTTCTTCTTGGCGCTTTTTCTCTTCGGCCAAGCGCTTTTCTTCTTCTAACTTTTTCTGTTCTTCAAGGCGACGCAGCTCTTCTTGAAGACGCTTTTGTTCTTCCAGTTGGCGTTGCTCTTCTAATTTTTTCTGCTCTTCGAGTTTCTTTTTTTCTTCCTCTTGCTGACGAATTACATTTTCATCAGGCGTTTGCTCGACGGGCTTTTCAACCTTCGCTGGCGGCGGAGGCGGAGCGGGCTCGGGTTCTGGCTCAGGCTCAGGTTCTTCCTTGGGTTCTTCTTTGGGAGGTTCCGTCTTTTGCACTTCTTTGGGCGGTGTTACAGGAGTTACGTTAGCCATTTGTGAGGGAGACCAAAGCTCCGCGTACACCACATCGGTGCTTTCAGTATTCCATTGGAAAACAAAAAACAGACCGATAAAAAGAATCGCATGCATGAACAAAGCCAGCACAAACGGCAGCCCCCAATGGTTGGGCTGTTGTGGCTGTTGTCGGGGAGCATCATTTTTTTGTTGATGAACCGCCGGTTTGTTCTTCTTTAATGGATTCACGGCTTATTTCTCAACTTTCAATGAAAGACCGACTCGGGCAATGTCTGCCGCTTGAAGTTGCTTCATTACATTGACGACTTGTTCATATTGAACGACTTTGTCAGCAGCAATGACAACCGGAATATCAGCACGTCCTTCTTGTGCTTTTTTCACGGTTGCAATGAGACCAGGCATATCGACCGCCAAAAGTTCCTTGCCTTTTCGGACCGACATGGCACCTGTCGGGTGCACAATAACTTCAACAATTGCCTCAGGTGCCTTTTCTGCTTTTTTAACACTGGGCAAATTGACCAATGACGGGTTCACGAACGGAGCGGCTACCATCAAGATAACCACAAGCACAAGCATGACGTCAATGTATGGAACAACATTGATTTCTGCCATTAGTCGACGAGAAGAACGTCGAGAGGAACGCAGACCTTCCATAATCAGCCTCTTTGACGTTGAAGAATGTTTTGGAATTCTTCAGCGAAACTTTCGTAGCGATTGGATAAACGTTCCACATCATTGGCGAAACGGTTATAAGCTGCAACAGCGGGAATAGCGGCAAAAAGACCAATTGCCGTTGCAACCAATGCTTCGGCAATACCGGGGGCGACTGTTGCAAGAGAGGCGTTATCGAGCGCGGACAAACCCGTAAATGCATTCATAATGCCCCAAACGGTACCGAATAGGCCGATGTAGGGAGAGACGGAACCGATCGAAGCCAAAGTGGGTAAGCCGCTTTCAAGGCTATCCATTTCACGTTGATAGGTGGCACGCATGGCGCGACGGACACCATCCAGGGCTTCGGCAGAACCTCGGGTCGAGAGTTTGAGAAACTCAGTCATTCCGGAGGCAAAGATTCGTTCCTGTGTGCCGGAGTGTTCACGGTGATTTTGAGCGTGCTCGTAGAGTTTATTGAGTTCCGCACCGCTCCAGAAGCGACTTTCAAAATCCTCACTCAGTTGTTTGGCTTGGCGAAGCTGGAAGAATTTTTGAAAAATTCGAGTCCAACTGATTAAGGACAGAATAATCAAAATGGCCAAGACTGCCTGAACCACGACACTGGCGTGTGTGAGCAAAGACAAGATGGACATGTCGGCACTAGCGTTCATAAAACTTCCTTTATTCGGTTGCGTTGGAATCAACAAGCAACAGTTTTTCAATCGATTCAAAAATAGGCGAGGGGATTGCTGTCGGTACGCCTTTAAGCGGATCAATACAAACAACACGAACTTCAGCGGCAGTCATCAGAGTCTCGCTCTTGTATGCACGCTGATCGAAAACAAAACTCGCCCTGCGCAAGCTCTTTAGTGTTGTTCGGATCTCCAACTCATCGTCGAGCTTGGCCGGACGCTTGAATTGGATTGATAAATCCGAGACAACAAAAGCGCAAGTTTTCATTTCTAAAAGAGCGTTTTGGCTCCAGCCTAAACTGCGCAGAAACTCGGTGCGCGCTCTTTCAAAAAATTTGAGGTAACTTGCGTGATAAACCACACCGCCCGCATCAGTATCTTCAAAATAAACGCGGGCACTCCAAATAAACTCTTGCGAAATAGGGGTTGGCATTATAACACGTTGTTTTTGTTAAAAAAGTGACGAAGTTTGTCCGACTGCGCCAGGGGCTTCATACCCAAAATGCTGGTACGCAAGAAGAGTCGCCACACGTCCTCTCGGCGTTCTTTGCAGATGCCCCTGTTGGATGAGATAGGGTTCAACCACATCTTCCAGGGTTTCTCGATCTTCTCCCACGGCGGCGGCTAAATTGTCGATGCCAACCGGACCACCGTTAAATTTTTCAATGATGGCCAAGAGGAATTTGCGGTCGATCAAATCAAATCCTAAAGGATCAACATCGAGCATTTGCAACGCTTTATCTGCTACTTCTCGAGTCACCACACCATCGTATTTAACCTGAGCATAATCGCGAACCCGTCGCAGCAAACGATTGGCAATACGCGGTGTTCCGCGACTTCTCCGGGCGACCTCAAAAGCGCCTTCTTCATCGATTTGAACGTTTAAAAGTTTGGCGCTGCGCTTAACGATTTTGGCCAAGTCTTCGTTGCTGTAAAACTGCAATTGGGCAACGATTCCAAACCGTGCTCTCAATGGGTTAGTAAGCATACCGGCGCGAGTAGTCGCACCGATCAAAGTAAATGGTTTCAGATCTAATTTAATCGAGCGGGCTGCAGGGCCCTCACCGATCATGATGTCAATCTGAAAGTCCTCAAGTGCTGGATACAGGATTTCTTCCACAACAGGGGATAGGCGATGAATTTCATCGATAAACAGTACATCGTTTTCCTGCAAATTAGTCAAAATGGCGGCAAGATCACCGGGACGTTCCAACACGGGACCGGAGGTTTGGCGAAGATTCACCCCCATTTCGTTGGCCACAATATGCGCTAGAGTTGTTTTGCCTAGACCGGGAGGTCCGAAAACCAGTAAATGGTCTAAAGCCTCATGTCTGGACTTTGCCGCTTTGATAAAAACGGAGAGTTGTTCGCAAGCTTTGGGTTGACCAACGTAGTCTTTCAGCTTCGTGGGTCGCAGAGCGCGGTCCACGCTTTCTTCATTTGGCGAAGCGACTTCGCCGGCAACAATTCGTTCAATCGTTTGCATGACGGATCATACTCACATATTTTGTAGGGCCATACGGATACCATCGGAAACAGAAATATCTTCCGGTAGCTTCTTGACTGCCATCGTGGCTTCCCGTTCACTGTAGCCCAAACCAATTAATGCGTTGATGATATCGGCAGTCGCAGAATTTTGAGCAACGGTAGAGACCGTTGAAAGAGTTCCGGTCAACTTGTCTTTAAGTTCTAAAATTAAACGCTCTGCCGTTTTTTTGCCGATCCCGGGAACACGGGTAAGAAGTGAAGCTTGTTGCATGGCTACAGCGTTAACCAAGTCCGACACGGATAGGCCGGAGAGAATTGACAGAGCCGTTCTGGCGCCGATACCTGATACCTTTAGCAATTGCCTAAATGTTTCTCGCTCCTCAGCGGTGAGAAAACCGTAAAGCAGCTGCGCATCTTCGCGCACGACCATGTGTGTCAATAGCGTCACTTCGGAGCCGATAGACGGCAGGTTATAGAACGTGGACATTGGAACATCAATCTCGTAGCCTACCCCGTGCACATCAACAAGAATGTGGGTAGGATTGCTCTCTGCCAATTGTCCTTTAATGCGTCCGATCATTTATGGTTTCCTCGCTAAGCCTAAATGCACTTCCCAAGCAGCCCGATTTTTAGCCCCAGAGTGACGTCTGGCGTGGCCGGCACTGGTTTTAGGAGCCTGCATGGCTCCCATCATACGAAAAGACTGAGCCGCACAAACGGCGCATGCCAAAGCATCGGCCGCGTCGGCTTGAATTTTTTCCGGCAGTCCCAGCATGCGGGACATCATGGCTTGAACCTGGGCTTTATTGGCTCGACCTGTGCCCACAGTCGCCTGTTTGATTTCCGTTGGCGTAAATTCGTTCACCAAGAGTTCTTCGTTTGCCAGTGCCGTCAACGCCGCGCCTCTGGCTTGGCCTAAAAGAAGCGTTGTGTATGGGTTCATGTTGACAAACACTTTCTCGCAAGCTGCAAAACTTGGTGTTGTTTCACGAGCGATTTTGCCGACTTCCGTAAAAATAAAACGAAGTCGTTCAGCCAATTCTCCTTTGGGGACATTAATGACACCGGCGGTAACGAACTTCAACTCGTTGCCGTAAACATCAATGACCCCAAACCCCGTGTGATTAAGTCCGGGGTCAACGCCCATGATTCGAACAAAGTCGCTCACTGTTTAGTGCCTGCCAAAGTTGCCGAAACCGCCCAGACCGCCTAGGCCGCCACCAAATTTATTCAAACCGCCCAAGGCGCGCATCATCTTTGCTAGTCCGCCCTTTTGCATGCTTTTCATCATGGTTTGCGTCTGTTCAAACTGCTTGAGCATTTTGTTGACTTCCTGAACGGGCACTCCTGCGCCGGCGGCAATGCGGCGTTTACGGCTTGCCTTGATGATATCAGGGTGCATGCGCTCGAAAGGTGTCATCGAGTTGATAATGCCTTCGGTTCTGGCAATGGCCTTCTGGGCATCGTCATCGTTAATTTTGGAAGCGGCCTCTGCAAATTGTGTAGGCAGTTTTTCCATTAAACCCGAAAAGCTCCCCATGTTTTTCATTTGAGCTAATTGAGCCTTAAAGTCGTTGAGGTCAAACTTATTGCCCGCCTTCATCTTTTGGGCAAGTTTTTGAGTTTGTTCGACGTCAATGGCTTTTTGAACGTCTTTTACCAAAGCGACGATATCGCCCATGCCGAGGATGCGGCTTGCCATTCCTTCGGCATTAAAGGGTTCCAGACCATCGATTTTTTCAGAGACACCGACAAATTTAATCGGTTTACCGGTTGTGTAGGCCACCGACAAAGCGGCACCACCGCGGCTGTCACCATCAAGCTTCGTGAGGATAACGCCTGTCAGCGAAAGTCTTTCGTTAAAGGCCTGCGCGGCTTGAACAGCTGTCTGACCCAACATGGCGTCAGCCACGAACATTGTTTCTGAGGGCTTGAGTTCATCATGTAACTCAGCCACTTCATTCATCATTGCTTCATCGATGGATAAGCGCCCGGCCGTATCCACAATGAGAACATCGTAGAAGTAGCGTTTGGCATGCGCCAAGGCGTCTTTGGCAATGGTCAGCGGTTTTTGGTTCGCATCCATTGCAAAATTATCTGCTCCGGCTTGCTCTGTAATCACCTTCAATTGGTCCGCTGCGGCGGGGCGGTACACGTCGGTTGAGACCGTGAGGACTTTTTTCTTTTTGTCGTTAACTAAAAAACGAGCAAGTTTACCGGCAGAAGTCGTTTTACCTGCACCCTGAAGGCCAGCGAGCAGAATAACCGCAGGCGGTTGAGTAGCAAGATTAATCTCTTTTTCTTTTTCAGAGAGACTGCCACCGATGATATCGGTTAGTTCACGTTGCACAACACCGACGAGCGCCTGTCCGGGATTGAGGTTGCCAATGACTTCCTCATTCATGGCTTTAGCTTTGATACGCGCGATCAGTTCGCGAACTACAGGCAAGGCAACGTCAGCCTCCAGCAGTGCAATGCGAACTTCACGCAGCATATCGCGGGTATTTTCTTCGGTCAGACGAGCCTGACCGCGCATGGTTTTAATGACGCGCGAAAGGCGTTGGCTTAATGTATTGAGCATTTCGTTTCAAAAAATTAGAAAGATAACCACAACATTGACAGCCCTATCCCTTACAATGAGACACTGTTAAAAACATATCAGCGACAGTGTCGGATAGGTGAGCTCGTCAAATGGATTTAAACATCATATTGTACGGTGTTGCGTCAATTTTTTATCTGATTGTGGGCGGAAAAATTGTCAGCACATTTAAAAAACGTGGAGATCAGGCGCCGACTTGGTCTTTGCCGGTCATTGCAGCAGCCATTGTTGCCCATTTTTGGGTTTTACAGTCTTCTATTTTTTGTGCACCGCAGACGATTTGGGTGACTTTCGGTAATTCAATATCGGCTATTTGCTTTTTCAGCACGTTGATATTGTTTTTCGGAGCGCTTTATTCTCGCGTCCATGCCCTTTATGGGATTGTCCTTTTAATTGCTGGTTTGGGGATTTGGAGTCCGCTCTTATTTCCTTCAGACGCTCAGCCGATTGTTGGTTCGACCATGGGCTTTAAGCTTCATATTGCTTTCGGCCTTTTGGCTTATAGCTTTATGCTGATGAGTGTTGTCCAGGCCGTTCTAATGAGTATTTTGAATTCCAGACTCAAAAATCATGAAGCCTTGGAGGAACCGGAAGGTATCGTCGCTTCCATGCCCAATCTTATGACAATGGAGCGCATTCTTTTCCGAGTCATTTTTGCCTGTTTTGTCGTTCTGACATTAACCATCATCACGGGCATGGTGTCTACCGTGCACTATCTGGATGCCCTTTTGGCTTTTGACCATAAGACTGTGCTGACGATCTTAAGTTGGCTCGTTTTCGGTATTTTGTTATTAGGGAGAAAACTTCTGGGGTGGCGCAGCCGTAAGGCTTTAACTATTTTTTGGATAGCTGTAGCCCTGCAGGTTATCGCTTTTTTAGCCTACCGTTTTGTTTTGGATGTCTTGAAGTAGGATAAAACCATGTTGGGTAAAGTTCTTTTTTGGGTTCTTTTGGGATTGCTCATCTTTATTTTTTGGCAAAAGAAACGAGTGGCCCAGGTTAAGCGTGAGGAATCAGAAAGAAAAGTGCCCGAATCCAAAAAGATGGTTCAGTGTCCGGTTTGCGGCGTGCACTTTGTTGAAGTGGACGGTGTGTGGGTAAATGGAACGATGTACTGCAGTCACGAGTGCGCAGAGAAAGCAAAAGGCTCAACAGAATGATCAGCTTTGATTCTGAAGGATGGATTAGGGGCAGTGGTACGGTTTGTGAGCCAAGCCCCTTTTTTGATGACAGACAAGCCGGTACCACGGTTAATCTCGTCGTCATGCATAACATTTCTCTTCCGGCCGGCGTTTTCGGTTTGGGTTACGTCAGAGCGCTTTTTTTGGGTCATTTGCTTCAAAACGATATCCAAGGATTCGAATCGCTCAGGGGATTAAAAGTTTCTTCCCATTTTTTTATTGACAGGCGGGGACTGATTAACCAGTTTGTCAGTATCAAAAAGAGAGCATGGCATGCTGGTCGGTCTATTTTTCAGGGAAAAAGCTGTTGCAACGATTTTTCCATAGGAATTGAGATGGAAGGATCGGATTTCGTTCCTTTTGAATCTGTTCAATATGAAGCGTTGCAGAAGCTACTGGAGGCTTTGTTTAAGGCTGAACCAAATTTGGCGTACATTACGGGGCACAGCGATATTGCACCGGATCGAAAAACCGACCCTGGTCCCTATTTTGACTGGAAGCGCGTCTTTTTTGAACCGGAAATCGCAAAACAGTTAAAATATTCGACTATTCAATCCATTAACAAACAATAATGATGGCCAGTTTTATCGCATTTCTATTCAACATGGTGACCACTTTTGTCGGTTGCCTCTTGATTCTTCGTGCGTTTATTTTTTATCAGCGCTTATCCATCTTTGATCCCATCGCCCGTTTGGCTTGGTTCGGTACTAACTGGTTGGTTATTCCCGTTTCCCGCTTGGTTAAACCGGGTAGACGTTGGGAATGGGCATCTGTTTTGTCAGCCTTCATTATGGCGGCCGTGGTTGCGATCGTGACTCGTCAGGTCACCGGTTTGCCGATCAGTTGGTTGGGAGTTCCCGTCTGTGCGGTGTTTTTATTGTTGCGTTGGGTGTTGGAACTCGTGCTGTGGGGAACCATTATTTTCGTTATTCTGTCCTGGCTTCAACCGACCTCTCCCGCCTATGGGATGGTTTGGCGTTTAATGAATCCGATCTTAGGCCCGATTTCCTCGCGTTTGCCACGTATTGCTGGACTTGACTGGTCGCCCCTTATTGTTTTCCTGATTGTCAACGCTTTGCTCTACTGGGTAACACCGCTCTCGCAGGGTTACTTCGTGAGTGCTTGGTTCTAGTCTTTCAGATTAACCGTCTTACCGAATGCGCGCTCGAAACGGCGCGCAATTTCGTCTGTAGTGACAGAGTAGCCTTGGGCCTCGGGTGATTGAGCTTTAATAGCCCCCATTAGCGTTGCCAGGTGCAAGGTATCTGTCCAATCCCATCGTAGCGTAAGTCCTCTAAGAAGACCGCCTCTAAAAGCATCTCCGCAACCAACAGGATAGGTGGGACCGTTTAGTGTCAAAGCCGGGAAGTAATCAGAGTCTCCATTAGCGTATAGCAGAGCTCCTTTGTCACCCTTGGTGATAATGGTGGCGGTAAGTTTTTGCGCGACGGATTTTATGTCTAAACCGGTTTTCTGCTTGAGTACATCCCATTCGTACGAAGAAAGTGTCAGAACGTCAACATGTTCTAAAAACCACCCAATGTCTTGACCGCTTAGATAAGCGCTGGCTTGCCCCATGTCCCAAATAGTAGGAATGCGATGTTCGTTGAGATAGTTAATGTGAGCCTTCATCACAGGCGTGGCAGTAGGAGTGACGATGGCCCAATCAAGCTTTTCATTTTCTGTTGGCAGTGCCTGATCAGCCCAGGCCATGGCGCCTTCGTGAAAGGCCGTCATCTGATTGCCCAATCGGTCAGTGGTGATAAAAGCCTGTGGGGTAAAGGCGTTTTTGATGATTTTGATGCCATCGGTGCGGATTGCCAATGATTGCAGATGATTGAGGTAATCCTGAGAATCTTTGCCGACGGTTGTGACGATGAGCGGTTCACCTCCGGTCATTTTGAGACTATAGGCAATGTTAGCTGCGCATCCCCCGAAGTATTTGTCCATGTTGGGGGTTTGAAAGGTCAAATTGATTGTATTGAGGCTGCCTGCAAGCAGATGATCGGCAAACACGCCGTCAAATCTCAAGATCGTATCGTAAGCAACGGAACCGGAAATAAAAGTGCTCATAAAAAATTTTCCCGCCTGAGGCGGGAAGCAAAAAACTAACTAATAGAATCGATTTCAACCGAAAGTGTAGCAGGGTCCCCATCGGTCATATCAAAGGCAAGCGTGACCGTTTCGGTTGCTTGAGCCGCGATGGATTGCTTTGCATCGCTCAGATATTCCTGAGGAGCAATTCGACGACGGGTAATGATGTCTTCCTTTTCACCTTTTAAAACAACAGTGAGAATCGGATAAGTTTGCGCGCTGTCGGTATTGTTTTTCAGTTCAACGGAGATGGCGTAACGGTTTCCTTCGATTTGCTGTAATTTGTGTGAAAGAACGGCCACCGGTTGGTTAACAACAGAAGTTGCAGGATTGGAGGGTGTTGCTTCAGTCGTCTCCGATTTAATCGGCGCATCTAAAGGTGTGACCGTTCGACGAGGTTCGCAGGTGATTTTGTCGCAAAGTAAACCGAAAAGCGGTTCAGCCTGAGGAATTTTGTCCAAAACAGCATTTTGGTTGGAAGCTAGAACCTTCAAAGCAATAGCAATGATGGCCACCAAGGCGATGATGGCCCAAAGCCATGTCTTCGAGGAACGAGGCTTTGTCGACTCTTCTTGTATTTCGGAGTCTTCATCTTCGCTTTCATCGTCGCTCAGATTTTGATTAGGAGCCGGATGCGAGATCACTTCAATGCTCGGTCCATTGATAATGTCGAGCCTTTCGGGGCCATTTCTGGGTTCGGTTCTCACCCCGACCAATCCCTGGTTGTCATCGACGGAATCAAAGCCCTTGAGTTGGTCGGCCAAGGATTTCATGTTGGCAATGCCTTGACGTTCGACCTCGGCTTCGCGTTCAATACGGTTTAAACTTCCTTCCAAATCAATAGACTTATAGAGATGTTCTCGGGCATTAAATACGTTTTGGCAAAAGCCACAGCGAACCTGACCGTTTTTGGCCTGCAGAATGTTCTCAGTGATTTTAAAGGCCTGTTGACAGGCAGGGCAGCGAGTAATGTAAACCGTCATAATTTATTAAATTTGAAATACTTCTTTGAAGACACGTCAAAGAGTCGATTCAGCTTTTAATTAATGAGTGATCATCATACTGAAATCGAATCGGATGTGTTAACGATAGGATAAGAAATTCTAGATAGGAAAAATCTCAAATGTCAGCGATTGATCTCCTAATTGAAGGAAAAAGATTGAAGATAGCTTTGGTAGCAGAGAAGAAAAAACGCTTTCTTGATCTATTATTGCTCGGTGATGAGCAAGAAAGTATGATCGATCGTTATTTAGAACATGGTGATTTGTGGGTCTTGTCTGATGAGAATGTGGCGATTGCAGTTGCTGTCGTGACAGTAGAACAAAACGGAATCTGTGAATTGAAAAATTTGGCGGTAGATACAAGTTATCAGCAGCACGGAATAGGTAGCTTTTTGCTTCAGTATTTGTTTAATCAGTATCGCAAGAGTTGTCATACCATTTATGTCGGGACGGGGCAGACTCAGAGGACACTGAATTTCTACAAGAAAAATGGTTTTATTTATTCACACAGAATAAAGAACTTTTTCCTGGACAATTATGACCATCCTATTGTTGACGAAGGTCTTTTGTTGCGCGATATGGTCTACTTAAAAAGAAAATTGAAAACGGCCATTTCCGTAAGGAAATGACCGTCTAATACGTTTAGTTGCAGGAACAATCAGTTCTTCGAACCGGCAATGCAAACCCAACCTTCACTTTCTTGCCAAACAGAAAGCTCAACGGAAGGATCATTTTCCTTATAAACGTCAATAACTTCCTGGGCTTGGCGGGCTAAAACACCTGACAAAACCAAATGTCCGTGAGGTCTAACTCTTGCTAAAAGGGCAGGAGCCAATAACTTTAACGGGTTGGAAAGAATATTGGCAACAACGATATCAAATGTTCCCTCCGGCATATCCTTAGGTAAAACAAAGGTAGCTGGGGCATCATTTGATTTTGCGTTGTCAATGGCGGCTTCTACAGCCTGGGGATCAATATCGGTACCCAACACCTCACCGGCACCGAGCTTTTTGGCAGCAATTGCCAGAATCCCTGTACCGCATCCGTAGTCAAGAACACTTTCAGCAGACTTAACATTGGCGTCAAGCCACTGTAAGCAAAGATGAGTAGTCGGGTGGCTGCCGGTACCGAAAGCGACACCGGGATCCAAACGAATATTGATGGCTGTGTCGCCAGCGGGCGGTTCATGCCATGTCGGCACAATCCAGAGACGATCGGAAACGCGAACCGGTTGGAACTGTGCTTGGGTGATTCGAACCCAATCGGCGTCTTCAACGACCTTGTCACTGACGACTTTTGGCTCTTCAATACCTAAGCCTTTAACGGCGATGGCCATATCCAACCCAAAATCAAAGTCATCGTTAACGAGAACTTTTAGGTAGGAATTTTTCCAAGCAAGCTTAGTGGGCTCAAGTCCCGGTTCGCCGTAAAGCGGTTGCTCATCGGGCGTGTCTGCATCGGCATCTTCAATGGATACGGACAAAGCTCCCGCATCCATTAAAGCGTCACCTAAAACTTCAGCCGCACGGTCGTTAACCAATAAAGTGATCTCACGCATATTAGAGACTATCCTCGTGGGTCGTGCGTTGCTTTTGAAGATCCTTCAGACGTTCTTCAAGATAGTGAATCGTTGCGCCGCCTTGACGGAATTTTTCGTCCATCATCAGTTCACGGTGCAAGGGCAGATTGGTTTTAATACCCGTGACGACCATTTCAGACAAAGCGATCTTCATGCGAGCGATGGCCGTGTCACGATCATCACCATAGGCAATCAATTTGCCGATCATCGAATCGTAATAAGGCGGCACGTAATAGCCCGAATAAACGTGGCTGTCAAAACGGATGCCGGGGCCGCCCGGTGTATGCCAAGCCGTCACTCGTCCCGGACTCGGAACAAATGTGAAGGGGTCTTCGGCGTTGATACGGCACTCGATAGCATGGCCGCGAATTTGGATGTCGCGTTGTTTGTAGTTCAAACGTTCACCGTAAGCCACACGAATTTGTTCGCGTACAAGGTCAACACCGGTAATGAGTTCTGTCACCGGATGTTCAACCTGAATACGGGTGTTCATTTCGATGAAGTAGAACTGCTCGTTTTCGTACAAGAATTCAAACGTACCGGCACCGCGATAACCGATTCGCTTACAAGCTTCGACGCAACGTTCGCCCACTTTTTCAATCAGTTTACGGGGCACGCCGGGAGCGGGGGCTTCTTCCAAAACCTTTTGGTTGCGGCGTTGCATGGAGCAATCGCGTTCACCCAAGTAAATGGCATTGTGGAAGTTATCGGCCAAGACCTGAATTTCGATGTGGCGCGGATTTTCCAAGAATTTTTCCATGTATACGGTCGGGTTGCCGAAAGCCGCTTGGGCTTCCTGACGCGTCATGGAAACAGCGTTAATCAATGCCGCTTCAGTACGAACCACGCGCATACCGCGTCCGCCGCCGCCACCGCTAGCTTTAATAATGACAGGGTAGCCGATCTTGCGGGCAATCTGAATGATTTCGTCAGGATCTTCCGGCAAGGCACCGTCAGAGCCCGGAACAACTGGAACACCGGCTTCAATCATGGCTTTCTTGGCAGAGACCTTGTCACCCATGATACGGATGGAATCCGGACGGGGACCGATAAAGGCAAAGCCGGAACGTTCCACGCGCTCAGCAAAGTCGGCATTTTCAGATAAAAAGCCATAACCGGGGTGAATGGCTTCAGCGTCAGTCACTTCGGCGGCGCTGATAATGGCGGGAATATTCAAATAACTGTCAACAGACGGGGCAGGTCCGATGCAAACAGACTCGTCGGCCAAACGGACATATTTAGCGTCAACATCAGCCGTTGAGTGCACCACCACCGTCTTGATGTTCATTTCACGGCAAGCTCTCTGAATACGCAGAGCGATCTCGCCGCGGTTAGCGATCAAGATTTTTCCGAACATAATGCTTAGCCGATGATAAAGAGGGGTTGACCGAATTCGACCGGTTGGGCGTTTTCCACACAAATTTCTTTGATTGTGCCGGAGGTTTCTGCTTCGATTTCATTTAAAAGCTTCATGGCTTCAATGATGCCGAGCGTCTGACCGGCTTCAACATGATCACCCACCTTCACGAAAGGTTCAGCACCGGGGTTCGGAGCACGGTAGAAAGTTCCCACCATCGGAGAGGTCACGGTCGTTCCGGTAGCTGCGGGTTCAGGGGCCGGAGCCGGTTCTTGAGCGGCAGGCGCTGCAGCGGGAGCCGGAGCAGCAACAACAGGAGCAGCCACAGGGGCAGCAGTAACAGCAACGGTTTGCACCTTATTAACAATACGCACTTTATCGTTTTCTTCCGTCACTTCCAATTCGGAAATGCCGCTTTCGGCTACTAAGTCGATCAACGTTTTAAGTTTGCGTAAATCCATTTCAGAGACCTCTTAAAAATATGCGAATTCCGAATATTCATCTTCTAAGAAAGTATCTTTAAAGAATGTCATTTCGGATAAATTAGTATTTAAACTGCATTTTCATGCTTTTTTCGCTAAATGTCTAGTAATTTCGTTTAATTTTTCGATTTTCATTCATTTTTGCATCACGGGAATGTGGTAGTCCTGACGTATTCGACCATTTGGACGGCAAGGCGCGATCTTGCAAAAATCTTGAATTTTGTAAGAAGTTAGCGACTGTTTTCAAAATAACTTGTCGGCCTTACTTAAAAATCAGGCGAAATGCTCAAAAATATGAACATTGATGCGCTGAACAGGCGGTGATTTGGCTAAAATATTCAGGTTTTTCAATGAGGTTAGGCTTTTTATGCATATTCATATATTAGGTATCTGCGGAACCTTCATGGGAGGTATAGCTCAGTTGGCGCGAGCGGCAGGTCACCGTGTGACCGGATGTGACGCCAATGTTTATCCGCCAATGAGCGATCAACTCGCCTCTGCCGGTATTGAACTCATTGAAGGCTTTGATGAAAGTCAGGTTGCCTTGCGACCGGATCTGTATGTGATCGGCAATGCTATCTCCCGAGGCAATCCCTTATTGGAAAAAATCTTAAATGATCAATTGCCCTACACTTCGGGGCCTCAATGGCTAGGAGAGACGATTCTGGGTTCGCGCCACGTTTTGGCCGTTGCCGGAACGCATGGGAAAACAACGACAAGTTCGCTTTTGGCATGGATTTTGGAGCGTTGCGGCAAAAATCCGAGTTTTTTAATCGGAGGGGTACCGGCTAATTTTGCTCATTCGGCAAGACTCACTTCTTCTCGCTATTTTGTGATTGAAGCCGATGAGTATGACACCTGCTTTTTTGATAAACGCTCAAAATTTGTGCATTATCGGCCTAAAACCGCCATTCTCAATAATCTCGAATATGACCATGCAGACATATTCCCGGATCTGCACGCCATTGAAACGCAGTTTCATCATTTAGTCAGAATGATGGCTCAAAACGCCAGAGTCGTAGTGAATGGTCAGAGTGAAGCGTTAAAGCGAGTCCTGGATCGGGGGCTCTATAGTGATTGCGTCTATTTTAATGATGAGCGCGGTTGGCACCTTCAAGGTAATGAACTTTTTTATAAAGGTCGTTTGATTGGTGCGCTGCGTTTGTCTTTGCCGGGGCATCACAATCTGTTGAACGCATCGGCAGCGGTTGCTGCGGCGACTCATGTCGGAATAGATCCCAAGGAAGCATTGGCCGCTTTGGAGGAATTCTCGGGTGTTAAACGCCGGTTGGAATTAAAAGGTATCGAAAATGGAGTATCAGTGATTGATGATTTTGCCCATCATCCGACAGCCATTTACGAAACGATTCGAGCCTTGCGCGGCAAAATGGGGAAAAAAGGACGCCTGATTGCTGTTTTGGAACCCAGAAGCAACACCATGAAAATGGGTACCATGAAAGACAGATTAGCGGGCAGTTTAAAAGAAGCGGATTTTGTTGTCTGTTATGCCGATCCAAAATTGGGGTGGGATGTTAGTGCAGCTCTAGCACCTTTAGGTGAAAAACTTCATGTGCTTCATACGGTGCAAGAAACCGCAGCCGTTGCGGCTTCTTTAGCTCAAAAGGGCGATGATATTTTGGTGATGAGCAACGGAGGTTTTGGCGGTATTCACGGTCAGCTTCTTTCCTTGCTGAAAAATAAAGGCTGAAAATGGTTTTAATGTATCTGCACGGATTTCGCTCTTCACCCGATAGCAATAAAGGTCGGGTAATGCGTGAGGCCTTAGGCGAAAAGTTTACCTTTTTGGCACCTGACTTAAATGTTTCACCACTTGACGTTCAAAAGATATTGCTTGAAACGGTTAAGGACATCAATCCGAGTCAATTATGTTTAGCGGGCTCAAGCCTTGGGGGCTTTTACGCGACTTGGCTTGCCGAAAAAATTGGCTGTCGGGCCATTCTTTTTAATCCGGCGACAGAACCCTGGTGTGTCATTAATGATTATCTGGGGGTGCAGCCCATTGCCAATACGGGGCGTACCATTGAGGTCAAACCGGAATTTGCCGATCAAGCGAAAAGCATGCACTGTGAAACTATTCACCCTGAGCGTTATCTGGTCTTTTTGTCAACGGCAGATGAAGTGTTGGACTGGCATAAGGCGCAGAAAAAATACAGTGCCTGTAGGCAAATTCTTCTGCCTGAAAACACGCACGAAATAACCGATTTTGAACAATGTTTGCCGGAAATCGAACATTTCGCGGCAGCCAATTAATAAGAAAGGAACATCTGAATGGAGCACTCTTTTGTATCGGCCCTGTTGTTGATGTTTTTAATGGCCGACCCCCTCGGAAACATTCCTATTTTTATTTCCTCGTTGAAGTCTGTTCCGGAGCATAGGCGCTCTCGTGTGGTGATACGTGAGTGTGTGATCGCGGCTTTGATTTTGTGCATTTTCGCCTTCGGCGGAAAAGCATTTTTAGACGCACTGGGATTGAGTCAAGCGGCCTTGTCAATGGGGGGCGGCCTGATTGTTTTGTTGATGGCCATTCGAATGGTTTTCCCATCCAAGGAAGGGGTCTTTGGAGAAGCGCCCGGTGGAGAGCCTTTTATCGTGCCTTTGGCAGTACCTGCTATTGCAGGGCCTTCGACGTTGGCAACGATTTTACTTTTAGTCGGCAGTGACCCTGATCGTATTCCGGAGTGGCTTTTGGTCGTGGTGCTCACTTGCGCCATCAGTGCTGCGATTTTGGTATTTGCCGAACGTGTTCAGAAAATCGTAGGGGAAAGAACAACCGCCGCTTTTGAACGACTGATGGGATTGATATTGGCTACAATGGCCGTTCAAATGTTCTTAACCGGGATTACGCAATTTATTCAAACAACGCTGAAAGGGGCGATTTAATGTATCTCTTTTTTGAAGAAGACGGTACCTTTAAAGTCGGCACGATTTTGTCGCAAAACGGCAGTGCCTATCAAGTGGAGCTTTTGACCGGTAGGCGTACAAAAGTCAAAGGCGGGCACGTCTTTTTTGAATTTGAATCGCCTGTGGCCTCAGACGTAATGCCCAAAGCGGAAGCCATGAGCACCGAAATCGATCCCCAGTTTCTTTGGGAAGTCGCTCCCGAGGGAGAGTTTCGCTTTGAGACTTTGGCTGTCGAATATTTCGGAGAAACAGCTTCCGTCATTGAGAAGATCGCCACACTGCTGACACTTCACAATCATCCCGTCTACTTTCACAGAAAAGGTCGCGGTAATTATCGTAAAGCACCAGAAGAAATATTGAAGGCCGCTTTGGCAGCGTTAGAAAAGAAGCGTTTAGCTGAAGAGCAGAAAAAGGCTTGGGTGCGGCAGATGATTGATGAGCAAACGGCTCCGAAGGAAATTGTCTCTCAGGCTATCAATTTACTGGTTTCACCCGATAAAAACAGTAATTTGTGGAAGGCTCTTTCTGATGCGGCAAGCGAAGCACGTATGACGCCACTTCGTCTGCTGCTCTCTTTGGGGGCGATTAAGTCCGCTTATCGTTGGCACATTGACAGTTTTTATGCGCAGTATTTTCCGAAAGGAAAGGGTTTTGCCGCCGATTTGGTGAAACCATCTGAAAATGGTTGGGATGATCTCCCTATTGCCAATGTCAAAGCTTTCTCCATTGATGACTCGTCAACAACAGAAATTGACGACGCGACAAGTGTTGAGCATGTTGATGACAAGCTTCTTCGAATCGGTGTACACATTGCGGCGCCGGGACTTGGAATTGAGCGTGACAGCGATATCGACCGCGTAGCCCGTTCAAGACTTTCTACGGTTTATGCTCCTGGCATCAAGACCACCATGTTGCCGGAGGATTGGATTAAAGAGTTCTCTTTGGATGAGGGCAGAGCCGTTCCTTGCTTGTCTCTTTATGCGCTGGTTGATAAAGAAACGCTTGAAGTTTCCGCCACAGAAACTCACCTGGAGCGCATTAAAGTTTGTTCCAATATCCGCTACGACTTGATTGAAGATGAATTTACCGAAGAGAAACTTCTAAGCGGAAACGTCAATCATCCGTTTGCTGAAGAAATCACGTGGCTTTGGAAGTTCGCTAAAAAATGCTTATCGGAGCGGGAAGCTGTCAGAGGGAAACCGGAACAGTTGGGTCGCGTTGAGTGGAGCTTCGACTTAGAGGGAGACGGAGAGGATGCTGTTATTCATCTGAAGTCTCGCAGACGAGGCTCGCCCCTGGACTTGGCGGTTGGTGAATTGATGATTTTTGCCAACACCGTTTGGGGTGGTTGGCTTGAAGAAGTGAATGTAGCCGGTATCTACCGTTCTCAAAGCATGGGCCGGGTTAAGATGAGTACAACGCCGGGGCCGCACGATGGAATGGGTGTCGCACAGTATGCGTGGTGTACTTCCCCGCTGCGTCGGTATGTCGATTTGGTTAACCAACGGCAATTAATCAGCGCGGTACTTGATCGTTCGCCAAGTTATCGACCGAGTGATACGGATCTTTTTGCCATCGTCTCTAATTTCACATTGACCTACGGGGCTTATTCGGAATTTCAGCGCAAGATGGAAAGGTATTGGAGTTTGCGCTGGATTGAGCAAGAAGGGCTCAAGACAATTGAAGCGGTGGTTGTCAAAGGCGAATTAATCCGAATTGAGGGTTTGCCTTTTATGCAAAGAATGCCGGGACTTCCGGAATTACCTCGCGGTCAAAAGATCCTCTTGGACATTTTGGGTGTTGACTATGTCGATGTTCTTTTGGATGCACGATTAAAAGAAGTGCTTGATGAGACCGATGAAGAGTCGCTCGAAGAGGATGAACCTTTGGAAGAAACTGATGCTCAGCAAGAGCAAAAGCCTACTGATTCTGAATAGTTGTTTTTTATTGCGCCACTAAAAAAGCAATTAGGGAAACTCCTTGTTCGTAGATTGAGCAAACCTTATAGAGGGGGCCTAAACTGAACCTCGGGGTTTGATCAATAACCTATCGGAAGGAGTTTTCTTATGATTATTCGAAAAACACTGATGGCGGCTTCGGTTGCCGCCCTTATGTTAGGAACAGCAATGTCAGCTCAAGCGTGTTTTACGGTTATCGTCGGTAAGGATGCCTCATCCACCGGCGAAATTATTGTTGGTCACAACGAGGACAATGACCGTCGTATTCTTATGAGCCAATATTGGGTGCCGGCTGCGACACACAAAAAAGGCGAAATGATTGAATACGAACCGACAGCCGCCAAAATTCCCCAAGTAGCGAAGACATTGGGTTACTGGTGGACGCAGACGCTTGCACCTGAAGGCTATAGTTTTTCCGACGGTTTCTTTAATGAAGCCGGTGTATTGATTACATCCAATAACTGTGGTGACACGGTTGAAAAGGATGAAAAGGTGAAAAATGGTGGCATAGGCTACGGTATTCGTCGTATCACCGCAGAACGTGCCCATACTGCTCGTGAAGCCGTACAGATTGCCATTGAGCTGGTTGAAAAATATGGTTACACACATGAAGGCCGCACCTATACATTCGCCGACCATAATGAAGCTTGGCAAATGGCTATCCTTCGTGGACACCGCTATCTCGCCCGTAAGGTTAAGGACAACGAAGTCGCCTTCTTAGCGAATTCTTATTCGTTAACAAACGTCGATTTAAACGATAAGGAAAATGTGATTGCCTCGCCCGATTTGGTTGAACATGCCATCAAGATCGGCACCTATAAACCGGCCAAGGCTGGGGATTATTCTGACTTCAATTTCCGCGAAGCCTATCAGCCTGATCGTCGTCGCGCCGCTGACTGGAATAAACAGCGTGTTCAAACCTTTATGAAGATCATGACCGGTGAAATGATCGAAGATCACAACGCCATTCCTCAATCCATTGTTCCGAAGGACAAGGTGACACCGTGGGATGTGCAAAAGATTATGCGCGCTCAGTCCGATCAAGTGGATCGCTCAGTGACCGGTTGGCATTTGTATGACTTGCGAGACATTGGCAATATCGACACTCACGATAGCGTCGTCTTTAAGCTCGCCAAAGATCCGCTTTTAACCGTGACATGGAGAAGTAACGCGCGTCCGTATGAAACGGCGTTTGTGCCCGCTTTCCCGCTTGCTAAACCGGCCTTGGCTCAAGCTTTCATGAGTCCGACTGTCGGCACACGCGCTCAATTCCATGCAACGCCCGAACAAATGAGCTTCTCTTTGGACAAGAACGTCTTTACGTTCGTTCTGGCTGAACAATTCTTGGATTGGATGCCGAGCCTGCGAGAAGATGTTATTGACGCCATTGAAGAGTATGAAGAGCGCAAGGCCGAGGAATTGGGCGCAGTTGAAGCCCGCGCCAAATCGCTTGCGGCGATTGATAAGGATCGCGCCGTTGAATTTATGCACAACTTCAATGTGCTCAATTACAACGAAGCCTTGGGCGCTGCTTCCAAGGTCTTGATGAAGGCCAATAAGCAAGACATCGTGATCATGAAGGATAAGCTGAGCTTGTCGGATGAAAAGGGGACGGTGGATGTGGTCTTATTGTCTCAAAAAGATTTTGACGCAACAAAACTGGATCAATCCGTGACGGAATTCGGTTCCGCTTGGTCCGATGGTGAGGATGAACTCAATCGTCATCGTGCCAAACCCGTCAAGGTTGTCTTTAGAGACGTTGACGGTGACGGCTTAAAAGATGCTGTTATCACATTCCCTGTCAAGGGTGCTGTGGCTACAACATTCCAAGACGTGAATACGGAATTATTCCTTTTCACGAAGGTTGATGGGAAACCAGTTGCAGCCTTTGATACAGTGAAAATCGTCAAATAACTAGCAGGTTAGCCTAGTAAGACCTGTCCGTTGAAAAAATCTTCGGACAGGTTTTTTATTTTTCTAAGCGATTAAGTTGAGCTCTGAGAGTACGGTGGTACAATGCAGGGGCTTTAAACAAAATTTTCCTTTGGATAGCAGAGGTTTTTATGAATGACGGGGTGCCTCGATGCCAGAAGCTCGAGACATTGAACTTAAAACAGCTCCGAATGGGGTTGGTACCGCACAGACGGTAGAATCGGCTCGCGAACCCGAACTCGCAAGCCGCGCCCTCGCTCGCATTCAACAATGCCTTGAAAAAGCTGAAGATCAGCGCCACAAAATCAGTGCCAGCGGCGCTTTGACTAAGGAACAAGAAGCTCAATTACGTGAGAGCTTTAATGTTCAAATCAAATCCGAGATCGCCAAAATTTTGGCGCCTCTGCATCCGGCCGATATCGCCTACATCCTCGAAGCTCTTCCGACAGATGATCGTCTGATTGTCTGGGATTTGGTACGCAATAACCAAGACGGTGACGTGTTGGTTGAGGTCAACGATAGTGTTCGTGAAACCTTGATTGATGCGATGGACCGCGAGGAACTCGTCGATGCCATGGAAACATTGGATACCGACGAAATTGCCGACTTGGTCGAAGACTTGCCGCCCGATGTGGTGGCTGAAGTTCAAGAAGGGTTGACGACAAAAGAACGTGCGCAGTTGCGCGCGGCCATGAGTTACCCGGAAGAAAGCGTCGGCGCGCGCATGGACTTTGAAATTATTTCGGTTCGTGAAGATTCTTCATTGGAGGCGGTTTTCCGTTATCTCCGAGGTTTTGAAGAATTGCCGGAATTGACCGACATGATTTTCGTGGTCGACCGGAATCAAAAACTCAAAGGGGCTTTGCCCGTATCGAAAATTTTGATCAGTGATCCGGAAAGAAGTGTTCGGGAATTGATGAAGGGTGATGTCTTAACGTTAAATCCCTTGGATGACGCAACCGATGCAGCTCAGGCATTTGAACGTTATGACTTGGTGAGCGCTCCGGTGGTTGATGAAACCGGTCGCTTAGTCGGTCGTCTGACGGTCGATGAAGTGATGGATGTGATTCGTGAAAGCAGCGATGAAGATGCTTACGCGGCGGTCGGTTTGAGTGATGAGCAAGACTTGTTCGGAAGTGTTTGGGAGGCCGCTAAGAGCCGTTGGATTTGGCTTGGTGTCAATTTGTGCACGGCTTTTGTAGCTTCAAGAGTCATCAGCTGTTTTGAAGGGACAATTTCCCGAGTGGTTGCCTTGGCGGCTCTTTTACCGATTGCCGCCAATATTGCGGGCAACACGGGCAATCAAACATTGACGCTTTTGGTGCGCTCAATCGCCATGGGTCAAGTGACCGCGAGCAACACCATGGATCTCTTTAAAAAAGAATTGGGTGTTGCTTTAATCAATGGTCTGCTATGGGGTGCGATTGCCGGTTTGGGAGCTTGGTTACTTTACTTTGACGCAAGCTTTGGGATGAAGTTGGGCCTAGTGATGTTCCTTGCGATGATGCTCAACATTATCGTTGGCGCATTGGTGGGGTTGATTGTTCCGCTGACACTAAAGAAATTTGACCGCGATCCCGCCATGGGCAGCTCCGTTCTTCTTACCTTCATCACCGATAGCGGCGGATTCTTAATTTTCTTGGGATTGGCCGGAATCTTTTTCTAACGAAAGTCTCCGCATTGGCTTTGAGCAACAGCAAGTGCCGCGAGGCCCGCGGTTTCCGTTCTTAAAACCCTTGGACCCAGTAGTGCGCTTTCATAGCCCAATGTGTTGGCAAGTTCGATTTCCTGCGCGCTAAATCCACCTTCGGGGCCGACAGCAAACGTCACGCTCTGAGAGTTCCCCAAATAGAAACTCTTTTGCGCCGCAGGGGCCAAGACAAGATTGCGTTCACTTTTGTTTTCGATAAGAGCAATTTGCAATTGATCACAGTACTGCACATTGGGAATCAGACTTCGGGCGCATTGTTCACAGGCGCTCTGCACGGTGTTTTTCCATTGACTGAGGCGCTTTTCCAAGCGTTTTGCGTCCAATTTAGTCACACTTCGTTCAGCCGGAACAATAACCAATTTGGATACACCGAGTTCGGTTGCTTTCTCCAAAATCCAATCCAATTTTTCTTGAGATACTAGGGCTTGAATTAATACGGTTTTTAAAGGACTTTCCGTGTGGCTTGGGGCCACCGAAAGAATGTTTGCCTCAGTTCGATCAGAGAAAAAGTGCAGGATGCACTGAGCTTCGTTTCCCCGTCCGTTAAAAAGCACGGCGCTGTCTCCTTCTCTCATGCGAAGGACACGACTGGCGTGGTGGGCCGGTTTTTCCGGCAGCACAAGAGTGCTGTCGGGTTGGAAATCACAATCAACGTAAAAGCGGGGAGCCATCTTATAAGGTATTGGTTAAAGAGTCAGAAGGATTGTAAAGGACTTTTCTGAAACGAGAAAGCCGCCCAAATCAAGCAGAAATGGACGGCTGATGAGACGTTTAGGAGAAACCTAATTAGTCTTTCTTGCTCTTATTGGCAAAGAAGTTGGCGGCTTGAATATCAGCCGTGCGAATGGTGAAGATTTGATTTGTTAAGTCTTCAGCCAATTTTTCAGCACTTGCCATGACGCTCAAGTTGAAGTCATTGAGCATCTTGTCAGCCTTCTTGGCATCTTTCTTATAGATCTTCAGATATTCGTCTTCGAAAGCCTTTTGTTTCTTAGCTGTATCGGCTTCGAATTCGTGATAGGCCTTTTCAACAATCGGAGCCAACTTGACGTAGTCGGTCATCACGAGCGTTTGAAGTTTGCGGTACTTCCAGTACATGGATTGGCTGTCAGCTTCATTTGTACCCATGCCGTAATGGGTGGGGTAAGCGTCAAGACCGTGGTAGTACGGGACGTAAACGGAAAGATTCGGCATGCCCATGGCCACGTAAATCACAGAACCGATTTCACGCGGCATCCAAGGACGCACTTGCATCACGTGGGATTCATAGGTGCGGAAAACACTGATCGGACGGTATTCTTCGTCACCGCGCAAGCCTTTGGAATAGGGATCATGGCTTTGCAATTCACCGGCTTCGTAGTGATTGCGCAAGATGCTCTTCATGTCTTCGAGCGTGACCTTCTTTTCAGGTTTCGCGTAAACCGGGAAGCTGCGGCCTTCTTGCACGGGCTGCTTCAAGCTCGGCGTCAAGATCTTTTGAATTTGCCAGACACGCGGGTCGTTGTAGACGCGATCGCGAGAGTCATCACGGGTGTATGCCTTGGAGAAATTAAAGGCGCCGTCTTTTTTCGGATCGTAAAAGCCGTTATCTGTTGCCCACTTCACCAAATTCTTGCTGGCCATGAAGTCGGGGCTCTTCGGATCATAGGCTTGCAGACGACCTTGGTTGCCGGAGGCAAAATATTGATCAGCCGGGATGCGTTGAGCAATCCATTGATGGCCTGTACCGGTTTCAAGGTACCACATTTCTTTTTCATCAACGAATGCCACGCCAAATCCTTCGCCGGCACCGATCGTTTCAACAATGCTGCCTAAGATTTGAACGCCTTCTCGCGCGCTCTTGGCTCGCGGCAAAATGACATCCAAAATATCGTCTTCGGTAATACCCGTTGCTTCATTGTAGGGGTCAAGTTTTAATGCATCGTCACGGGCAAAAATAGACTCCGTTCCAGACATGCCGACACCGGTTTCGTTGAAACCAACGGCACCGTGCAATTGCGTCTTCCAGTTAGGAACGGTCGTGTAACGCATAGCATTTTTCGGAAGCGGATATTCAAAGTTGGTGGCACCCTTGTAGTCTTGTGTACGATACATCCCTTTTTGGTTCTTTTTGGCGGGATGGATCACCATATGTTGAGCTTTCAAAGCATCACTGTCGGCGTTGCGGCCAACGAAGAAAGAACCGTCTGCAGTTGCTTCAGGGCCGACCAAAACAGTCGTGCAAGCCAAGCTCATGGTAGAGAATGCGGCCAAAACAGAGGCCACCAAAGTCGCTTTTTTGAACATGAAAAACTCCTCATAATGTTCAGCCGGACTTGTCCGGCAGCCGGAACATACCCGGCCGCGGAAAATACTACGCCAAACTACCTAGAAGCTCCATGAAAACGCCTAGGGATATTTCCTTATTGTCAAAGTTTGAAAAGTGGTGGTCACTCTAAATTATTCGGTCAAAAAGTTTTGTGCTTTAAGCCGAATTACGCCCACAATTTCAGTACAATCTTATTGTTTAAGTCGGATGAAAATAGTTTCGTCTGATGTGTGATTTTCTCCTTTTAAATTGGTTAGAAACACTATGACTTGTTGTGTCACTCCTCAGTTGATGGCTAATGCTGTCCGTGCTTTGGCCATGGATGCCGTGCAAAAGGCCAAGTCCGGTCACCCCGGTATGCCGATGGGCATGGCCGATATTGCGATTGCCTTGTGGACAAAACATTTGCGCCACAATCCCGCTGATCCGAAGTGGATTGGCCGTGATCGCTTCATTTTGAGTAATGGCCATGGCTCAATGCTGCAATATGCGCTTTTGCACTTGACGGGCTACGATCTGACAATCGATGACTTAAAGGCCTTCCGCCAGTGGCACAGCAAGACGCCCGGACACCCGGAAGTGGATGTGACGCCCGGTGTGGAAACCACCACGGGTCCTTTGGGACAAGGTATCGGTAACGCGGTGGGTATGGCTTTGGCTGAGAAAATGCTCGCGGCCGAATTTAACCGTCCGGGCTTTAATGTTATTGACAACTATACCTACTGCTTCTTAGGTGACGGTTGCCTCATGGAAGGCATCAGCCACGAAGTGTGCTCATTGGCGGGCACCTGGAAACTCAACAAGTTGATTGTGATTTACGATGACAATGGAATTTCCATTGACGGTAAGGTAATCAACTGGTTCTCGGACAACACGCGTGAGCGCTTTGAATCGTACGGTTGGAATGTGATTGGTCCGGTTGACGGTCACGACATCGATGAGATGGATCGCGCGATTGCCACGGCTAAGCAAAGCCAAGACAAGCCCACGCTTATTATCGCCCGTACGGTTATCGGTAAAGGTTCTCCCAACCGCCAAGGCACAAGTAAGGTTCACGGTGAAGCGTTGGGTGAGGAAGAACTCAAACTCACTCGCGAGGCACTTGGCTGGAAATGGGATCCGTTTGTCATTCCGCAGGAAATTTACGATGCGATGAACGCCCGTGAAAAGGGTGAAAAACTCGAAGCCGAGTACAACGAGATGTGGGCTCGTTATGGCCAAGAATATCCTCAACTCTGTAAAGAGCTTTCCCGTCGTCTGAAGGGTGATCTGCCTGAAGACTTCGAAGCGGTCATGCAGCAAGCCATTGAGAAGGCTGCAGTGGCTCAAGAAACCGTGGCAACCCGCAAGGCTAGTCAAAAAGCGCTAAACGCTTTTGCTTCTCATCTGCCTGAATTGCTCGGCGGTTCCGCTGATTTGACGGGGTCTAACCTGACCAACTGGACCGGTGTCGAAGCCATGCGACCGGACACCTATTTGGGTCGTCACATTAACTACGGTGTGCGTGAATTCGGTATGTCTGCGATTCAAAATGGCATTGCCTTGTATCATGGATTTGTGCCTTTCAGCGCCACGTTCCTGACGTTCTCCGATTATTCGAGAAACGCCATCCGCATGGCAGCGTTGATGAAGCAGCGCTCCATCTTTGTTTTCACTCATGATTCCATCGGTTTGGGTGAAGACGGCCCGACGCACCAGTCTGTAGAACACATTCCGAGTTTGCGTCTTATCCCGAATTTAAATGTGTGGCGCCCGTGTGACACGGTTGAAGCATTGGTGGCCTGGCAAAGCGCCATTGAATCCCGCCATACGCCGTCAATCATTATTGGTTCGCGTCAAAATATTGAATTCATCGCCCGTGATCCGCAAGAGGTCGTGCGTGACGCTAAAGAAGCTCTTAAAGCCGGGGCCTACGTCATGAAAGAGTCGGGTAAAGGCGCCGATGGGGTCGAATGCGTTCTCATTGCCACGGGCTCAGAAGTGCCCTTGGCGGTGAAGGCTCGCGAAGCTTTGGAAGAAAAAGGCATCGGTACACGAGTGGTGTCCATGCCCTGCACGGAACTTTTCGATAAACTGTCTTCAGAAGAAAAGCGTGCGATTTTAACGGATGCGCCCAAAGTTGCCATCGAAGCATCGGTGACCGGTTTGTGGTACAAGTACGTTAAAAACGGTGAAGTGGTCGGCATCGATACGTTCGGTGAATCGGCTCCTGCCGGTGTGCTTTGGGAAAAATTCGGCTTTACCGTGGATCGCGTGGTTGAAGCCGCTATGAAAGCCATTAATCATTAATTACTAAAGAGGGGATTTTCAAAATGACCATTAAAGTTGCCATTACGGGTTTTGGCCGCATCGGTCGTAACGTGTTGCGCGCCCACTATGAATTGGGCAAAAAGCACGATATCGAAATCGTGGCCATTAACGCCATGGGTGACATCAAGACCAATGCTCATTTGTTGCGCCATGACACGGTTCACGGACATTTCAACCACGAAGTGAAGGTTGAGGAAGTTTCTGATACGGAAAAGTACCTGATTGTTGATGGCGACCGCATGCGCGTGTTCTGCGACCGCGATCCCCGCAATCTGCCCTGGAAAGAATTGGGCGTGGACGTTGTGCTCGAATGCACGGGTGCATTCCGTACCAAGGAAAAGTGCTTGGCCCACTTGGAAGGCGGAGCTAAGAAAGTGTTGATTTCCGCTCCGGGTAAGGGTGTGGACGCCACGGTGGTCTACGGTGTTAACCAAGACGTCTTGACCAAGGACATGACCGTTGTTTCCAATGCTTCCTGCACGACAAACTGCTTGGCTCCGGTTGTCAACGCTTTGCATAAGGCGATCGGTGTTGAACGCGGTTTGATGACGACGATTCACGCTTACACCAATGACCAAACGTTAACTGACGTTTATCACAAGGATTTGCGTCGCGCCCGTTCCGCCACGCACTCCATGATCCCGACCAAGACCGGCGCTGCCGCCGCTGTGGGTCTTGTGTTGCCGGACTTAAACGGTAAGCTTGACGGTTTTGCTGTGCGTGTTCCGACGATCAACGTCTCGTTTGTGGACTTGACCTTTGAAGCCAAGCGTGATGTGACGGTTGAAGAAATCAATGCGGAGATGAAGGCTGCTTCTGAATTGCCTGAAAACCAAGGCATTTTGGGCTACAACGATGAACCGCTTGTTTCCATCGACTTCAACCACGATGCGCACTCTTCTATCTTTGACGCCACGTTGACGAAAGTCTCCGGTACGCGTTTGGTGAAGGTGACGGCTTGGTACGATAACGAATGGGGCTTCTCTTGCCGTATGCTCGATACGGCTTGTGCCATGATGGCCGCCCAATAATTCGTTTCTGAACTGAACGAAAAAGGAGCGCTCTCAAAAGTGGAGCGCTCTTTTTTTCAGCGCATCATGAAGTTGATGCCAAAAGCCAAAGCAACAAGAATTGTCACGATGTTGAGATCTTTGGTTTGATTTGTCAGTAGCTTGAGAAACACGTAACTGATAAAGCCCAATCCGAAACCGGTTGCCACATTAAATGTTAAGGGCATTGTGATAATGGTGAGAAAAGCCGGCATACCGGTTGAGAAGTCTTTGAAATTAATGTGAACAACGGATTGCATCATTAATCCACCAACCACAATGAGCGCTGAAGCGGTGGCGTAAGCCGGAACAACCGTCACAAAAGGCAAAGCAAAGAGACAGAGCAAAAATAGGATGGCGCTGACAATGGGGACAATGCCAGTGCGTCCACCTTCGGCGATTGCCGCGGCACTTTCAATATAGCTTGTGCAGGTGGGTGTGCCGATAACACCTGAGGCCATGGTTGCAACAGAGTCCGAAAAAAGCGCCTTTTCCAAGCCTTCAATGTGTCCGGTTTTGTGATCGAGCATATTGGCGCGAATGGATAGACCAATCAAGGTTCCCATGTTGTCGAATAGATCCACCATCGTCAGTGTGAAAACAATGGTCACAATGCCATAAGCAAAAACCGAATTGAAATCCAATTCAAAGAAGGTTTCGCTGGGTGTCAGCGAGGAGGGAGCGCTTAGTGTTGACAGATCAGGAAGCGGTGAGACACCCAAGAGTAATCCCAAAACAGTGACGGCCAAGATGCCGATAATCATGGCTCCTTTTATCCGTCGAACCATTAATGCGCTGATTAAAAGAACACCTAAGGCAGCCAAAAGCGGTTCAGCTTTGTGCAAATTTCCCAAAGCAACGAAAGTGGAGGGATCGGCCACAATTAGTCCGGCGTTCTTCAAACCAATGAATGAAATAAAGCAACCTAAACCGACAACAATGGCGTGCTTAATATCGGTTGGCACCGCGTCAATGATCAGTTGACGAATTTTGGTGACCGTCAACAAGAAAAAGATGACGCCAGAAATAAAGACGGCTGCTAAAGCGGTTTGCCAGGATAGCCCCATCGGTCCGCAAACGTAATAAGAGAAAAAGGCGCAAATGCCAAGTCCCGGTGCAACGATAACCGGAAAATTAGCGACTAATCCCATTAAGAGACTGGCAAACGCCGTTGCCCAAATAACAGCAATCGTTGCAGCCTGCAAATTCATGCCGGCATCGGCCAACATGGCAGGGATCACAAGCACGACGTAGCAAACGGTGACAAAACCCGTGAAGCCTGCCATCAGTTCTCGGCGCCAGTTTGTATTTTTTTCTTCGAACTTGAAAAATTGAGCAAGAAACTGCATCCCAGTATTCCTGAAGAGAAAGTGGCCTCAGAGATTGTGTCCTGAGGCCTATGATGATTATTGGGTGGAATCAGAATTTAAGCGTTCCAACATGCGAACAAAGATTTCAAAACCTTCGGGCATACTTTCTGTGTCTTGAATTTCAAAGTCACCTCTGTGATGGCCGTGGTGGTTGCAGCCATAGTAAAAGAAGGTGGCTTGACCGCCGTGTTTTTGAACCGTCTTCATCAGCAACGAGCAGTCTTCGCTGCCGGTGCAGGAGTTGATATCAAAGACTTTCTTAACAGTGGGGACTTTTTTCGCCTCTTCTTCAAGCATGTCCGATAGGGCGGAGTCCGAGTGGATATCGGTAGCCATGCCCATCACGTCAATTTTGTACTTTACGCCGTAGCTTTCAGCCGAACCACGAATCATTCGCTCTGCCGTTTCTTGCATATAACGATTGATTTCATCGTTTTTGCCGCGAACTTCCAATTCCATTTTGGCGTGAACCGGTACAACATTTCGTCCTTCGCCGGCTGAAATAGTGCCGATGTTGACGCTGGTGTCACCTTTTCCGTGACGGGCGATGCCCATGATTTGCATAGCGGCAGAGCAAGCGGCCATCAAAGCATTGCGTCCCAATTCGGCAGCAGCCCCCGCGTGAGCCGGGACACCGGTGAAAGTGACATTCATTTTGGTGGTGGCAAGGAAACCATTGCGAATGACCGCCACTTCGTGCAATTTAGCATCAACACCGATGTGACCGCCAACCAAATAATCGACGTCATCTAAATTCTTGGAGTAAGCGATGCCGGCGGCTCCTTTAGTGCCTTCTTCTGCCGGTTGGAAAATCAGTTTGATGGTTCCTTTGAGCTCTTTGGCATTGTCATGAATCCAATGGGCAACAGCTAGACCCATGGCCGCATGGGCATCGTGTCCGCAGGCGTGCATGAGACCGCAGCATTCACTGTCAAAACCTTCACGATTCGCTTCATTGGAGGCATCGTGATTTTCTTCAACATTGACGCAGTCAATATCAAATCGTAAAGCAGTAACAGGTCCCGGTTTACCGGTTTCCCAGACAGCCATGCAGCCCGTGTAACCTTCGAGTTCTTTCAGAAGTGCAGGATCCATGCCAAGCTTTAAAGAGCGTTGCATCGCTTCTTCAATGACTTTTTCTTCACGGCCCAAAGCGTGTTCGGTGTCAAACAAAGCTTTGCCGAGAATTGTCTTAAAGCCCAATTCGCGAACACGCTTGACAATGGTTTGAGTGGTGAGAAATTCTGTCCAGGCAATTTCAGGATGGTGGTGGAGATGGCGTCTAGTCTCAATCATCTCCGGGATATAGGCAGCTAAGTGCAGCATGAAGAGTTTCCTCCGTGAGAGTATCTGCGATCATTGTAGTCAAAAATGATCGCAGACTTCTCAAAAAGAAAAACTCTATTTGTTAGGAGGCCGTGTTTTGTTTTTGTTCAGATCGTAAAACCAGAGCTAAACCGGCTAGAATGGCCAGCAATCCCAATGTGGCCCAAGGGTTAACATTTTCACCCACAACGACGATGGCTAGGACAAAGGCGGTCACGGGTTCCAGAAGTCCCAGAGCCACACAGGTTGAAACCCGAGTGGTTTTAAGCGCGGTTCCGTAAAGCAGATAAGCAAAGCCCGTTACGACAACACCTAAGTAAAAGACAATGAGGATGTCTTGAAAGACAATTTCGGGCGTTTGAGAAAAGATCCAGGCAGCCAATAAAGCAATGACAGCGGCCACGGTAAATGAGTGAGTTGAGGCTCTCAATGGGGTAGTGATTCGAACTAATTCTTTAGCCAGTAAAGAGTAGCTTGAGTAAAAGAAGCCGGCTGTGAGGCAAATACCCAAACCAAAGGCACTGACTTCAATATTTTCAGCTTGTGAAACGGCCATCCAAATGCCGCCCGCAATGGCAACAGCAACACCGGTAAGCCACAAAGAGTCGGGTGCTTTGCGTTTAATCACGGCTTCTAGGATACCGGCCCACACGGGGGCGGAGGCGATGATTGTGCAAGAGCCAAGCGCAACGCCGGCAATTTTGACGCCACTAAAAAATAAGAGATTAAACATGGCCATGCAGCAACCTGCGGCTATCACTTTTAAAAGGTAGTGATCTTCACCTTTAGCAGAAGCGTTTGATGGTTGTAATTGACGTTGGCTAATAGCGAGCATGGGGTAGAAAAAAAGACAGGCACAGACTAGACGCAACGCTCCCACCCATAAGGGAGAAAGTGAGGGACTCGTGATAAATGTTTGGGCGGTTCCGGCCGTTCCCCATAAGATTGCGGCAAAGGCTGCCAGAATAAAACCCGGAAAAACAAAGTTCATCATGAAAAAAAGTAATACTGAAAGTCATGCAATAACGGAATTATAACCAAATATCTTCATATGAAGATACTTTTCGAAAAGGCATTTACCTCTTAAAGAATGGCCTTTTGGTGTATTTATCTATTGCCCGAGTGGTGGAAGTTGCGTATAGTGACCTCGGTCTCTTTTTTTAAATCAAAAAGCTTATTTTTCTCTTGTAAGGATAGGTAATGCTTGAATTAATTATTTGCGTGGTGGCACTTGTTATTGCCGGTTGGGCAATTGCTAAAAACTACGACGCCAAAGTTGTGCTCTTTGCAACGGGCTTGGTGCTTTTAGCTGTTGCAGTGATGCTTGGTCATCCTGCCGTGAGTGCTAAGGCATCTTCCGGCTTAAATTGGGTTGATCCGTTTAAAGCGATGAAAGATCTCTTTATCAGTCAATATTCCAATGCCGGTTTAATCATTCTGACTCTTTTCGGTTTTGCTGCTTATATGTCGCATATCGGTGCCAATGACATGGTGATCCGTGTGTTGAGCAAACCGCTTGAAAGAATTCATTCGCCGTATATTCTCGTACCGTTAGTTTTCTGGGTCGGTACGTTGCTCTCCATCATTATCCCGAGCGCCTCGTCTTTGGCTGTTATTTTGATGGCTACGCTTTACCCGGTGCTTCGCGCCGCTCGTATGAGCGTCTTGACAGCCGCTGGTGTGATCGCCACAACGGCAACAATTGTTCCGACACCGCTCGGCGGGGACAATGTGGTGGCCGCTCGTGTCTTGGGCTTTGATCACGTGGTTGACTATGTTTTCTATCACCATGCTCCGATCACGATTCCGGCCTTGATTGTTATTGGTATCGTTCACTACTTCTGGCAGCGCTACATGGATAAGCGTCAAGCCGGTCAAGTTTCTGCCGAAATTGATGAAAGCAAACTCAAAGTACGTGATTTGACGGGAGTTCCTGTTTACTACGCACTTTTCCCGGTTTTGCCGTTGATTTTGGTGATCTTCTTCTGGGCTTGCTTCAGACACGCTAAGGTGGGCTTAGTTGAAATTACCCTTTTCTGCTTTGCATTGGCTTTCATTTGCGAATTAGTTCGCAAGGGTAACGTTAAGCAAGGTATGAAGGACGCTAATCTCTTTTTCAAGGGAATGGGTGAGGGCTTCTCTCAGGTTGTGGTGTTGATTGTGGCGGCTTCCACCATGGTGGCGGGGCTCCGTGCCATGGGCATGATTGACATGATTTCCAACTCTATCGCCGGTGTTGAAAACGCAAGTGCAGGCCTCATGTTTGCCTTCTCCGGTATCACCGCCTTGATTACGTTTATCAGTGGTTCGGGTAACGCGGTTTTCTATAGTTTCATCGAGTTGATTCCGTCCATTGCTCAAAACGCCGGTATTGATCCGATCATGGTCGCTTTGCCAATGCAATGTACCTCGAACTTGATTCGTTCCATTTCGCCTGTGGCCGCAGTAATTATTATTGTGGCGGCTTCCGTGCGTGCCAATCCGCTTGAAGTGGTTAAGCGCACCTCTGTACCGATTTTGGCGGGCTTCATTGCCGTGATGGTTATGTCGTTCGTTCGCTATATCTAATTTGAAGGAGATTTGTCATGGCCTATTTAGAACCGATCTCTCAAGAGTGGCTGATTGCCAAGCGTCGCGAAATTCATGCTTGGCCGGAACCTGGTTGGTGTGAATTCGTCTCCAGCGCCCGTGTTATTGAACATATGGAAAAACTGGGTTTTAAGGTCTTGTGTGGTTACGATGTGATCAACAAGGACTTTATTCGCGGTGCAATCAAGCCACAAATTGCGAAGTTCTACGAAGCAGCTCAAAAGAAGGTGAGTCCGGAAATCCTTGAACGCATGCAAGGGGTAACGGGTGTGATCGGTGTTTTGGAGACCGGCCGTCCCGGTCCCACGATCGGTTTTCTCTGCAACTTGGATGCCCTTCCTGTGACTGAATCGAGCGATCCTGAACACGCTCCGACAAAGGAAGGTTTTGCTTCCCAAATCCCAGGTTACATGCACGCCTGCGGTCATGATGGACACCAAGCTGTTTTGATGGGTTTGGCTACATGGTTGGCTGCTAACAAGGATCAGCTTTGCGGTACCGTTAAACTCATTTTTGAACCGGGAGAAGAAGGTTCTCGTGGCGGTCGTCCGATTGCTGAAAGCGGTGTCTTGGATGATTTGGACTATCTCTATTGCGGTCACTTGGGTTGTGATATCCCCGGTGGTGAAGTGGTCACCGCTCCGGAAAAATTCCTTTGCACGACCAAGGTTGACTTCCGCTTTAAGGGAACGCCGTCTCACGCAGGTATGCAGCCCGAAGTAGGTCGTAATGCGTTGATGGCAGCCTCAACGGCAAGTTTGGCTTTGATGGCTATTCCTCGTCACGGTCAAGGCATGACGCGTGTTAACGTCGGCTATATGCGCGCAGGTGAAGGTCGTAACGTGATCGCTTCGACGGCTGAAATGCAAGTGGAAGTGCGTGGTGAAACGGAAGCGATTAATAATTGCATGTTTGAAGAGGCCGTGGCTCGTGTCAACGGCGCAGCCGCTATGTACGGTTGCCAAGCTGAAAGCGAAGTGATGGGCGAAGCCATCGACTTTGTGAAAGACGAAGAAGTTCAAAACGATTTTGCTGAAGCAGCTCAACACGCTAAGTACTGCACGAAGATCAGTGACACCATGAACTTTAACGGCAGCGATGATGCGACCGTTTTGATGCGTCGAGTACAAAACAAAGGCGGTAAGGCCGGTTACGTGGTTGTCGGTTCTGAATTAAAGGCTGGTCACCATCAAGCCAAGTTTGAATTTGAAGAATTCCGTCTGCAAGAACTCTTTGACATCTATCACTATCTGGCCATTAAGCGCTTAGGAGCAAAATAACCGTGACGGAAGATACCAGTCGCAATTTGAAGGACTTTGTCGATTCGCTCGAAGAAGAGTGGAAGGCTCAGGTTCCGACTTTAAGCACAGAGCCGATTTCGGTTGTGGCGCGTTTAGTTCGCATGAGCTACTACGTGGAGCGGCGCGTGGCTGAAAACCTCGCCCGCTACGATCTCACCCGTGGTGAATTTGAAGTGTTGGCTGTTTTGACACGTAATCCCGATGCGGTGATTACGCCCAAGATTTTGCAAACCAAAATTTTGATCACTTCGGGTGGGCTATCCAATCGAATCCGTAAGCTTGAGGAAAAGGGACTGCTTGAGCGCTTTCCGGATACGGGTGACAGACGAGGCGTCATTTTGAAGGCTACTGAAAAAGGTAAAGCTCTGACACTGGACGCAGTTAACTCCCACGTTGAAGTGGAGCGGCAATTTGCTTCTTGCTTAAGCGTGGAAGAGCAACGCGAATTAGCTCGATTGCTCAAACATATGATTCTGTCTCAGCAACGCGAGTTAAACCGCAACAGTTTGCGCTAAATAGCTGAAAGTGTGCTCTGGCTTTGCCAGTTTCTGGCACCAGAAAAAACGAACCGGCGAAAAGTTTAACAATTCGCCGGTTTGTTGTTTTAGCCGGAAAAATTAGAACCTGAAGTCACGTTCGCCTTCTTCAATTTTTTGCAGGCGAATAACGCTGGCTTTGCGGATCTTTTCATGGACAATTTTCGGGATTTCCGCCTCAATGACTTTTTGTGCGGCTTCACGTGTAGCCGGGCGTGCATAGTCTTGAGCGTATTCTTTTAAAGTCATGATGGCATTGGCTTGGCAATAAGTGGCAATTTCACCGGTTTTGGCCAATGACATAAAGCGGTCTCCGGTTCTGCCCGCGCGATAACAAGCAGTACACCAGCTAGGCAGGTAGCCGCCGTCCAACAGCCATTTCACTACTTCATCCAATGTGCGCCGATCGCTTGTTTCGAATTGGGCGGAATTTTCTTCCTTTTCTTCCTCAAGGACATAACCGCCAACACTTGTACGTGAGCCGCCGCTAATTTGTGAGACGCCCATCTCAAGACACTTGCCACGCACGCGTGCCGACTCGCGTGTGGAAATAATCATGCCGGTGTAGGGGACAGCCAAACGAATCAGAGCCACAATTTTCAAGAAGAGCTCGTCAGGAACAGCGTTGGTAAAGGTGGCCGGATCTACATCATCGGCGGGACAAATACGCGGCACGCTAATGGTATGTGGTCCAACACCCCAGACAGCTTCCAAGTGTTCTGCGTGCATTAAAAGACCGACAAAATCGTAGCGGTAAAGCGTCAGACCGAATAAAACGCCTAAGCCCACATCATCAATTCCGCCTTCCATCGCGCGGTCCATCGCTTCTGTGTGGTAAGCGTAGTCGCTCTTTGGGCCCTTTGGATGCAGCAGTTCGTACTGGTCTTTGTGATAGGTTTCTTGGAAAAGTTGGTAAGTACCGATACCGGCTTCGTGAAGTTTTTTGTAATTTTCAACCGTGGTTGCCGCAATATTGATGTTGACACGGCGAATGGCACCGTTTTTGTGCTTAATGGAATAGATCGTATCGATGCATTCCAAAATGTACTCGATGGGGTTGTAGCGCGGATGTTCTCCTGCTTCGAGTAAAAGACGTTTGTGGCCCATATCTTGAAGGGCAATGACTTCCTGACGGATTTGTTCTTGTGTGAGTTTTTTGCGAACAATGTGTTTATTTTTAGCGTGGTACGGGCAGTATGTGCAAGTATTGACGCAGTAGTTGGAAAGGTAAAGCGGGGCAAATAGTACGATGCGGTTGCCGTATATATGCTCCTTAACCTTTTTAGCGGTTGCGAAAATCTCATCGTTTAAATCCTGTTCTTCACAGGCGAGCAAGACAGCGGCTTCTCTGTGAGTGAGGCCTTTGAAAGCTTCTGCCTTTTGGAGTGCCGCCTGAATGTATTCGCGGTCATGTTTGTGTTCTTCGGCAAAGGCCAATGTCGCTTCAATTTCTTCGTGAGAGATGAATTCTGTGGCGACTCTTGATTTGGGGTCGTACATAAAAGAACTCCGGTAGATGAAAAGATACTCTTTAGTGTATGCCCGGAAAATCTCAAAAAGGCGGATTTAAGTTATACAAAAGTATAAATATTTCAATAAATAAGCATTAAAATGGCATTTATAACTCTCTTTAGAGGTATATATTGAGTGGGTGCAAAAAAGAGCTCCCAACATTGGGAGCCCTTAAAATGTTTTACCAATTGGCTGAGAAGTAAGCCTGTGTAATGTGATAGTAAATCGGAGCGGAGAACATCAAGGGGGCAAGGCGTTCAAGATTGCCACGGCCGATGTATTTATCACCGTCAAAGAAGCGGCTGCCTAAGGAGCGCTTAACAGACGAGATGACGATATCGCCGAAAGCACCGGTTACCACGATGATGGTGGCCATCACTAAAGCCTGCCACGTTCTAAAGGGCGTCATCCAGAAAAGCGCATAGCCGATAAGGATGGTGATAAAGCCGCCCACCAAAATGCCTTTAACTGTTTTATGAGGGTTGTCTCGCAGGGTTTTGCCGCCGAAATAGGAACTGGCCATAACAACGAAGAGATCACCCAAGAAGACAATCAAGAGGTAAAAGAGCAACAGCAGTGAGGGGCTCGACCCAAACCGTGTAATGTCAAAGTTCATGATAGCCGGGGCATGGCTGATACAGTAAACGCTTAACATCACACCCCATTGAATTTTGGCAACACGTTCAAGGAATCGGTCATTGTCCGGACGCAAGGACATCAAAACAGGCAACAGCAAGAAAAGGTAGACCGGAATAAATACCGTGAAGAGCCAATAGCGGTCAAGCCCGATCAAAATATACTGAAGCGGAATGACAATATAAAAAGAGACAACGAGTGCCCAGTGGTCCGAAACTTTAATAGGGGTCAGGGCGACAAACTCTCTAAAGGTAAAAAAACTCACCAAGGCAAAGACAATTAAAAGGACGTTTTGACCTGCCCAGAACGCTAAGGTGAAAACGATAATAAGCCACCAACCCATTTTGACTCGGGAGTTGACGACACGGATCCTTTCAATTTGTTCCGGAGCGACAGCTTTGCGAATAGCCCATTGACAATAGCCCGTCCCGATAATGGCCAAGAGCACCAAAACAACCAGAACCAGCGTATAGGTTTCTTGTAAGGTAATACCCAACCGCATATTAAGCCTCCGACAATTTAATGACCGCTTCGCGGGCTCTCGTCAGAAATTCTTCTTTCGGATCCTCTGGTGTGAAGGGTAATGGTGCGCCAAAACGGACTGAGCAGACCGTAGGCACAGGAATTAAGACGCCTTTAGGCATGGCTCGGTAAAGGTTTTCAATGTAAACCGGAATTAATTCCACGGTCGGGAATTCACGCGCCAAGCGCCAGATACCGCTTTTGAATTCACTCGGTATGGCCTGAGGGCGACGTGTGCCTTCCGGAAAAATAATCATGGAAGAGCCTTCACGCAGACATTCTCTCAGGGGTTCAAGAGGATCGCTGTGTTCGGTGCGGCGGCGGTCGACCAAAACCACATTTAACTCTTCAATGGCAATGCGTCTGCGAATGGCCCCCTTAATCCAGTAGTCCTTAGCGGCAACCGGACGGGTATGTGAGCGGATTTCTTTAGGCAACGATGACCATAGGACAATGGTGTCCAAGTGGCTAGTGTGGTTGGCAAAATAGATGCGTTGCTTGTCCGAAGGTGTACTGCCGATCCATTGGGGATAGGCACCGACTAAAAGTCGCGTCAGCAACACAATAGGCGTCATTAAACGAAACAAGATCAAACCCCTTTTGATCTTAAGGCCTGATAGCAGACAGGTCTCAATAAAACAAAATTAACTACAAATACAGATAATAATGCAATTGTCCGAAGATGGTGAACGTTGCCGTCAATATCGGAGCAAAAGAATCAAAGCGTGCGGCTCTTTAATGCTGGCAAAATGTCTCTTGCCTGCTTGATACGGCTGGCTTGAACCTCCGCGAGTAACACTCCTTCACCTTGTGTTAATTCCGCAACGGTTGCTCCCCAGGGATCGATTAAAATGCTGTGCCCCCAAGTTTGACGTCCGTTTTCGTGATTGCCGCCTTGAGCGCAGGCAAGCACATAGCATTGGTTTTCAATGGCTCGGGCACGTAAGAGGGGATCCCAATGAGCGCGACCCGTAAAGCTTGTGAAAGCCGCCGGTAAAGTGATAATGTCGGGCGTGTCGAGCTTGCGGAACAATTCCGGGAAACGAAGATCAAAACAAACGGATAGACCGACCTTCCAGGCGCCTTCCCAAGTCTCAATGGCAACGGTTTTTACTTCGTAGCCGGCTTGTGTCGTTTGAGCCTCTTCATAGTGCTCTTCACTTCTTTCAAACTGAAAAAGGTGAATTTTGTCGTAACGGGCAGCCACTTCTCCGCTGGGGTTGTAAACAATGCAAGCATCGATGAAGTGTTGGTCATCATTAGCCTTAAGAGGAATGGTGCCGGCAACAAGCCAGATTTGAGCTTCCTTGGCAGCCTGACTCATCGCTTTTTGCACAGGGCCGTCGCCGAAAGTCTCGGCCGCTGCCACCCAATCTTTGTCGCTTGCGGGCATCAAAGAAAAATACTCGGGCAATACAACCAGCTCGGCTCCGCTTTGGGCGGCCGAGTCAATTAAAGATTTCGCGGTATGAATATTTTCATCAATATTCGTACCCGAAACCATCTGACAAGCAGCAATTCGCATGATTTTTCCTTTTCTTATTTTTGAGAAGAAGCTGACGAATCTTTTGCTTCTCCTATCTTTGTAATGATGGGTTCATCAATTGAACCGGTAATTTTATATTCTGTGCTTAGTAATTCCGATAGCGGCGTTTGAAGAGCCAATTGAGCAATAAAACTTCCAACTCCTAAAATGGGGTTGGCAACGGCAAGTGCTAGGCTAGCGCCACCGAAACTTATGTCTGGTAAAACCGTGACGGTGATATTTTGCGTGAGCTTATTGAGGTCAATCGAGCCTTCGGCCAATATGGTCGCCTGAGGACCGATCAGTCGGAACGAGTTAGCATTCAGAACACCATCGGTGATGGTGTCATTGGACGAAATTGAGTCAAAAACAAAACCTTGACCGACTACGTCACGGAAATCAAAGGTAAGGCGTCTTAATAGTGTTTGCAATGACAGCAGTGACAGAATGCGGCCCGCACCGGGTTCCACTTGAAGAATTTGGCCCGAAGCGAGTGTAGTGGAAATTGTGCCGTTTAACGAGTCCGTGTTGAAGTCAACCGGAGCGCCGTTCCACTGCAGTTTGGCATGAACTTGACCGCTGCCGTCGTTGATGACGTGGGCCAGTTTAAAGCGCTCGAGCAATTCGCCTAAATCGCTAATGTCAAGGGTTGCCTCGAGCGTTGTCTGGGAGTTTTTCCGTTGTCCGGCATTCCAAGAGCCGTTGGCACTTAGCGTTGCATCGCTGTTAGCCAGCGAGAACTGTTTTAAGTCCCAAAGGGTGCTCGGACCACTACCTTCATTTTCTGCCCAAAGTTTTAATGTGCCTAAGTTGAAATCTTGGTAGCGCAAATCCTTAACGGTTAAGGCGATAGAGGGCAAAGACTGAGTTTCTTTTGGAGCGACTTTGATTGCTTCATCGACAAGCTCTGGACGTGGAATGTGCAGATAATCGAAGTTGGCTGTCAAAAGCGGATGAGAGTGGCTCGTGCGTGGCGTGTAGTTAAAATCGGCTTTTGCCAAGGTGCTCGCAATGTTACCGCTCCAAGCGCCCGACGGGTACGCTCTTGCATTGACTTTCACCGAGTCAAAATTCAATCCCTTATAGGTCAGACGCCCGATTTGAATATCCGCACGATTTAAATCCAGAGTTTTCATCTCACGCTTGGGGTCAGATGCTAGTGCCCCCTGAGCTTCGGTAAGAATGCTTTCCCACTCTTCCCATTTCAAAGAGGGTGATTGAATAATCAGCGCTAAACCATCGGCAGTAGGATTTACGTTGGAACGTTTACCGACAGAGAGAATCCCTCTTTGGGTTTTAAGTCCTTGATCGGTATCGTTGTAGTGAATTTGCATCCCGAACACTTCATTAATGGAAAGCGTCATCTTGGTTGAGCACTTTTCCTTAGATGAGCAGGGGACAAAATCAAATTGCAAGGGCCAGGCCGTATCGGCAGCTTTGTTAAAGGGGGCCGGCGCATTGCCTTTGATGCCTAAAAGGTTACTGCTTACGTGGATATTGACACCATGATCAATTTCCACAACAGTGTTAACGGGGGCAGCCCCTTCGGCATGCGTCAGAAGGGATGTAATAGCGGGAGAATCAATGATGCGAGAAGCGGCATAAGGGGTAGCGTTGGCCGATGCCGTAATGCGAATCTTGCCTTGATCGTCCGTTGTAATGTTGCCGAGTGCGTCACACCCATAAACATTGGCTGTGAGAGAACTGCCCCATACACCTTTTTCGGTGAAGGAAACTCGCCCCTGTGCGGCAGCTAACTCCGGCACATTTTCCATTTTGATAGTGTTTCCGTTTAATAAAACGGCACCGGAAACTGCCGTGCGCTCTAAGTCTGTGATCGGGATATTGAGTTCCAACTCCAAAGAGGCGTTGCCCGTTGCCGTAGTGCCGACAAAGGGATTGCCGATCATGGCCGAAACAGGGCTTTGGTTTACCCAATTGGCCATGGCTTGAAGCGAAGCTTGACTTTTGCCTTTGATAATAAGCGGTACGCCAGGGGCGGTGTAGCTTGGGATTTCTGCTGTGACATCCGTGACGGTTGCGCCAAGCGTTTGACCGCTTTGGGCATGGATGGTCATGGACAGGCCTTCAAAAATAGCTTCACCGTTTATCTTTTCAAAAGTGGGCCACTCGCCCGGTACCCATTGGCCGTTTTTATCTTTTTGGTAACTGGGCACATAATCGAGCTTCACGTCTTCGGCCATGCCGGTAATTTTAAAGATATATCCCTTGTCTTTTTGGTCAACAAAGGGGAATTCATCTAACGGACCGTATAGGTCAACGGTGCCGTTTTTGGCAATACCGCCTTGCAAAGCCGCCTTGAGCCAATCGTTGGTTCCTTTGCCGCCTGCCACAATGGGAATATATTTGTGTGCGGCAGAAGCTCTTAGGTAATGCAGATCGCCGCGAACTTCAAGAGTGCCGGCTCCGCCCGTGTCCGCCCAACCGCCGTGTACTTGGGCAGAAGCGTCGGTGTTGGAGACTAAAAGACTGTCGACTTTAAATTCAAGCTTGGGTTTTATTGTCCAGGAAGCCTGCATCTGCAGTGTATCTAAGCTGAAATCCTTTTCAAAGAAAATACCGGGAAAGCTTAATGTGCTGTTGGGAGAATCCAGTGTGACCGTGCCACCGGCTTCATTGGCTACGATAGAGCCGGAAAGATTGGAAAAGCCGAATCGATTGAAATTGTGATCTTCGTGCGCGACGTGATCTTGAACCGTCAGGCCATTAAAGTTTGTACTGAATTCGTATCGATCAGGGGCGTTGATGGGCCCTTGCCAGGAGCTTTCAAAGTTTTCGATAGTGCCAGTGGCTTGGAGATCACGAATAAGATTTAGGGCCTTTTCAGAAATGGGCAGTTGAAGGCCGATCGTTGTCAGGGCTCGAAGGTCTAGGGAGGCGATGGTAAGTACGCCGTCATAAAGGTTTTTGTCCTTCCACGTTGCCTCAATCTTGGCATCTCCGAAATATACGGGATCGTTCCCGATGGGTTTAATGACAAGATCTTGCGTACCGAAAGTCAACTGATTGCCATCGAGTGTTTCATTGAGTCGCCCTTGGAGGTAATCAACGCGGATGGGGGCTGAGTCTGAGTTCCAACGCAGACTGACGTCATCGAGGGCAACATCAGCAGTTAACTGTGTGGGTTTGAGGTTTTCAAATTCCAACCAAATATTGGCTTGACCGGTTCCGTCTTGAAGGAAATGATCAAGGTCGACTCGGCGAGCGATTCGGCCGAAGTTAATAGAAGGGATGGAAGCGTAAACCGTGCCGTAGAGTTTAGCCAAGCGATTGGATGAACCAAACCATTTTTCTCTGAAAGTGGCTCGAAGGTCAATTGGTGTTTTGTTTTGACGAATGGCTGTTGATTGCAGGCCAAAATTCCACGCAATCATATAGCGGTGCAACACGGCGTTTGTGTTGTGTAACAGCACAGGTCTTGGATGATCCACCGTCAGATCAATGTAGTTGAAATCGCCATCTATGATTTCCAGATGTTCTTGAGAAAGAACCCAGTCGAGAACTTTTTGTGCTGTGGCAACATCGGTTGATGCCGTGGGGGTTGTTGAAGGGGCTGTGTTGATTTCAAAGCCGGCAATATTGAATAAATCTTCCTCCAGCCTTTCAACGTTAAAACGGGGACTAAAGACAACGAGGCGTGAAAAAGTTGGCCTAAATGTATAAAAAGAGGAGAGCGAGAACGTTGCCTGCACCTTGGGCAAAGTCAGCGACGCTCTTTGACCCGGACGCGAAAACGTCATTTCTGTGAGTGTGATGCGAGGGCGTAGCCACTCCCAGTCCACATGGATGTCCTGCGCTTCAATCTCTGTTCCCGTGCGCTCTTCGATGTAACTTTCCAGTTTCGGATAAAACGTTTCAATATTGGGAACTACCCAGAGTCTGACAGCAATCAGTGCAAACGTTAAAAACAGGTATAAAAACAAAAGAACCCACCCTGCCGTGCGCAAAAGAAGTCGCCACCTGCCAGGGTGACGGTTGCGCGGCAGTCCAGCCGAATTTTGTAGAGGGCTTGTTTGGGTCGTTTTCAAAAGAAGAGGTAGTTTCCGTAAAGAATTAACGAACTATCCCGAATTTTAGCGGTTTGGGCTTTTTGAAGGAAAATTTTTGGAAAATTTTTCGATTGAAACTTTTCGAAAAAATTCATGGCTTCGCTAAACTGTATTCCGTTAATTTTCTTTACCGATTCAAAATGCCCCGTTTAACTCTTCAAGTATTGTCTGATTACTCATTTTTCGTAAAGCGTGCCCTGATGTCTGCCCGCCCGATGTCCAACGACAATGAGCGGTTGGAATGGTTAGAGAGCCTTGCCGATCAGCCTTACAGTCGGGAGAAAATGAAAGCGTTTTTGCAAGGCGCTGATGATGCGGAAATATTGGCCGAGCGCATGCGTTTGTTAAGACGGGAAGTGTTGCTCACTTTGGTGGCGCGAGATGTTACCGGTCAGGCAGATTATTTTGAAGTTGTCCGTACGATGACGGATTTGGCGGAAGAAACAGTCAGTCGGACGGTTAGGGTGCATGCCAAGGCTTTGTCTTTGCGGTACGGCGTGCCGACGTCGGACTCCGGCGTAGCCCAAGATTTTTTAGTTGTCGGCATGGGGAAATTAGGAGGGGAGGAACTTAATGTCAGCTCTGACATTGACCTCGTTTTTGTCTACGATGAGCAGGGACAATGCCGAGCGACTCCAGAGTGTCCCAATCCCAGGCGAGAATTAACAAACGCGGAATTCTTCGAACGTCTTTCGAAAAAAGTTATCACTGCCTTATCGGATATTTCCGGCGCGGGTTTTGTCTTTAGAGTGGATATGAGATTGCGTCCCAATGGCGACTCCGGCCCCATTGTAATCAGCAACGAAATGCTTGAAGAATATCTCTATGTTCAGGGACGCGAGTGGGAACGTTTTGCGTGGCTTAAAGGCAGGATTGTCAATGAGCCGGTTTTCACTGACGAAAAAACGTTTAAGGCGCAATGTAAAAACCTCTACGATGTTGTGCGTCCCTTTGTTTTCAGACGCTACGTTGACTTTAACGCTATCAGTGCCTTATCAAACCTTCATAAATTGATCCGTGCCGAAACGCAGCGCCGAGAAACCGGTAAGGATTTGGGTATCGATGTCAAGCTTGGTCGGGGCGGAATTCGCGAGATTGAATTCATCACCCAGACATTTCAAATCATTCGCGCAGGCCGAGAACCTCAGTTACGTCTGAAAAATACTTTGAAAGCGTTGCCGATTTTGGAAAAGTTGGGTGTGATGAATGCAGAGCAAGTTAAGCGCCTCTCAGAGGCTTACGTGTTTCTGCGTAATCTGGAGCACGCCATTCAGTACGTTGATGACCAGCAAACGCATCGCTTGCCGCCTGATGAGAAAGTTCGAGAGCAGATTGCCGCACTTTTGGGCTTGAGCAGTTCTCAAATGATAGAAAAACTTATGCAAATCCGTGAATACGTGGCGCAGGTTTTTGACGGTATCTTCCAGGTGGGCGAAGAAGAAAATCAAGAAGATGATTGGCCCGAAGGGTGGAGCGTGGGTTTTGAGCGCGCAAAAGAAGCGTTGGCCGATGACCTTGAAAAAATGGGTTATGGCGAGGCCCGTCATTGCGCTGATCGCGTGTTGGAATTAATGGGATCCAAATTTCTGGCGGCACAAACCGAGTCGGCTCGCACACGTATGGCGCAACTTGTAAAACGCATCAGCGAATTGTGTATCAAATTGGCTTGCGACGATAAAGGCGTTGCGCCCGAAGTGATTTTCACGCGTTTTATTACGCTTTTGGAAGTGATTGCGGGGCGCAGCACCTACGTTTCACTTTTGATTCAGTATCCAAAAGTCTGTGAAAAAGTTGCGCTTGTTTTAAAGACAAGTGCTTGGGCGGCGGATTATTTGACGGCACACCCGATCGTGCTTGATGAGTTGGTTGATGAACGCGTGAGCGAATTAGATAACTTTTCACCCGTTGATTGGAGCGGTTGGCAGGACGATTTGTGGGAAAAGCTACGTGAAGTTGAAGGGGATCAGGAAACACAGATGAACCTTCTGCGTGACGCTCATCACGCGGCGGTTTTTAAACTTTTGATGGCTGATTTGGAAGGCCGTTTTACGGTTGAACGTTTAGCCGATCAACTCTCAGCATTGGCTGACGCGGTTTTGGAAATGGTGATTACGCTTGCCTGGCAAACCATTGCTTCTCGCCACTGTGATGTGCCGAAGTTTGCTGTCGTAGCTTACGGCAAATTAGGCGGGAAAGAATTAAGTTATGCGTCGGACTTGGACTTAATTTATCTCTACGATGATCCCAGTCCCGAGGCCAGTAAAAATTACACCAGGCTAGTGCGTCGAATGATGAGTTGGCTGACTGTGCAAACTTCTTCAGGTATTCTTTTTGATGTGGATTTGCGCCTTCGACCCAATGGTGAAAATGGTTTAGTTGTCTCTTCATTTGAGATGTTTAAGCGTTATCAAAGAAACGAGGATGGTACGGGTGCTTGGCCTTGGGAGCATCAGGCGCTCACGCGCGCAAGATTTTGTGCGGGCGACAGAACAATCGGTCAGGCATTTGAAAAAGAGCGCGAAGCCATTTTGAGATTGCCGCGCGATAAGGCAAAGGTTTTTTCTGATGTGAGCGAAATGCGTGCTCGTATGCTTGAGGGACATCCCAATCCGACCTCGCTTTTTGATGTCAAACACGACCGAGGCGGTATGGTGGATGTGGAATTCGCGGTTCAGGCGATGGTGCTCGCTTACTCACACAAACATCCGGAACTGGTTAATAATTTCGGCAATATTCTTTTACTGGAAATGGCCGCTCGAGCCGGTTTGATCGGTGAAGAACTTGCCGAGAAGTGTGTGTCCATTTATCGCAATTATCGACACATTCAAAGAAAGCATCGTCTGGAATTGGGGGATGGGCCGGTACGGGTTGATCGATCCGCGCAACGTGAAAATATCGCGACGGTGGTGCAACTGTGGAAAACCGTCTTCGGTTCAGAAGGTCCTTTGAGAAAATAACAACAAAAAAAAAGAGACCAACCAAATTTGGATGATCTCTTTTTGATTAACGAAGCAATGTTAATCGAGAGTTGGAGTCTCGACCCCAAGCACCTTGTGTAGCTTGGGAGAGGTTGTCGTGTATTGCAGCAAGGTCTTCTTTTCAGGATGCACAATATCGGCGGCGGCAAAGGCTGCCAGGGCGCATTCGTGGAATCCGCAAAGAATTAATTTCTTCTTACCCGGGTAGGTGTTGATGTCACCTACGGCAAAAATGCCGGGGATGGAGGTTTGGAATTTTTCCGTATCAACCACGATTTGCTTACGATAGATTTCCAAGCCCCAATCTGCGATAGGTCCTAATTTGGGCGTAAGACCGAAGAAAACTAATAAGTGGTCAAGCGGCATGCGGCGCACAACACCGTCATCGCCTGTCACGCGGATTTCGGTAAGTTTTCCATCTTTTTCTTCAAAACCAGTGACTTGCCCCACTTCAAACTGCATTTCCCAGTTTTCACACAATTCACGCATCTTGGCAACAGAGGCTGATTGGGCGCGGAAACCATCACGACGGTGCAAGAGGATGACACTTTCGGCTTTACCGACTAGGTTGAGCGTCCAGTCCAAAGCAGAGTCACCGCCACCGCAGATGACGATATTTTTGCCGTAAAAGAGTTCAGGGTCTTTTACTTGGTAGTGAAGTTGAGTGCCTTCAAATTTTTCAATACCGGGGACGCTTAGGCGCTTCGGTTGGAAACTGCCGACGCCAGCGGCGATGAACACGGTCTTTGTCATAAAGCGCGTGCCTTTATCGGTTTCAACGTAAAAGCGGCCGTCTTCTTCCTTGCGGACAATGGTGACTTCTTCACCTAAATGAAATTGCGGTCCGAAGGGGTGAATTTGCTTTAAAAGATTTTCCGTCAATTCTCGTGAAGTACATACAGGAAGAGCCGGGATATCGTAAATGGGCTTATGTTCATAAAGCTCCATGCACTGTCCGCCCACCATTTTGAGCGAGTCCACGACGTGAGCCTTAATCTCTAAAAGACCTAATTCAAAAACTTGGAATAAACCGACGGGACCGGCGCCGACAATGACAGCATCCGTTTCAATAATTTCGTCGGTTTTCGGGGCAATAGTCAAATAATCTTCAATAGCCATAATGATTTCCAATCGGATAGAACGGCAAAATTATACGAGAGTTTCTAGGCGCTTTGAGCGTTACTGTTGTTCTATTTCTCTTCAAGTGTATTACCAATAGTGTATATGATGAAGCCTTTTACGTCTGATCCTTGAAAATTGTGTGTCAAGGAACGATTTTTCCGTTAGTATGGAAAAAGGAGCTCAAGGAGACAGATATGCTCGAAAAGAATATTCTCGATAAAATCGCCGACTTTTTTAAATCTATCGGAACACGGAAAGCATCGGGGGAACCGATTGATCTAGGGCGCCCCAAACATGATTTTGAGACTCAAGAAAAAGAAATACACATTACTCCTGATGAACCGGTGAGGGGTAAGGGGGATCTTCAGGATAAAAAAGACGACCAAATTATCCAGTTGGTCAAAGATAAAGAGACCGGTAGAAATACAAAAGCTACAACGGCAAAGGTAGAGACGAAGGAAACGACGACCATTGTGGCAACCGTGAAACCTAGAAAAGAGTTGTCAGAGGCAATTGAGGCGTTGCGCGTTCAGTATCCGTGGCGAAAACTCAAAGCCGAAAAACCACTTAGTGTCCAAACGTTGCCCGAACCTTTTTATTTCTTAACGTCCGACAATCAGCCGGTGGAAGCCACCAAGCTAGAAGTCTCTTTCATTAAGGAGCTTTTAACCAAAGCGGCCGAGGCGGGCATCGAGAATAAGTTTACATTCAGTATTTCTTCAACGATGAGTGTCGTTGTGAAATATAAAAAGAAACTCGTTGGTCGGGTTTATCTTCATGGAAGAAAGCATCACATGACATTTAAGACTGATGCGAAGACTGTCACGGAAGAAAACCTGACGCTTTCTGAGTGCAAGAAATTAATTCCGATTTGGATCGGACAGATTAAGGAGTCGTAATTTAATCTACGAATTTTGAGTAATTTGGCTCAGTGCTGTCCAAAATAAATTCTGGTATATGGGATCAAATTCTAGCTAGGTTTCTCAGGGGAAATTGAGAGAGGGTGCTGGGGTTGTGGTACTCTAAAAGCGCCTAAACTTCAAAAGACCGCCCCAGCATGAAACGCGCCACTACATCATTATTTGCCCAATTAATCCAAAAACTGCCTCGAGCAGCCTTTCAAGCAATCGTCAGCAAGTACCAGGCTGATGCGCACGCAAAAGGAATCACCACATGGGATCTATTGGTCGCCATGTTGTTTGCTCAAATGGCCGGCGCCTCTTCACTTAGAGAAATCGAAATAGGCCTCAAAGACAGTATTGGGAAAATCTTTCACTGCGGAGCCAGAGCGTTGAGCAAATCAACACTGTCTTATGGCAATGAACACCGCGATTATAGGGTATTTCGAGATTTTTATTTCGAAGCCTTAAGCGTTTTTGATCAACACATCCGTCAAAGTAAAGGACGCAAACTCTCGCTGAAGTTCTCCAAACCGGTTTATAGCTTGGATTCGACGCTGATCACACTGTGTCTGAGTTTATTCAATTGGGCTCAGTACAGGCGTCACAAGGGCGGCATTAAGGTTCATACAATCCTAAACAACGATACTCTGTTACCCGAAGTCATGGTAATGACTGACGGCAAAGTTAGTGATATCGCCTTAGCTCGGTCACCGCAACTACCCACCAATCAATGCATTCTCATCATGGACAGGGGATACTCGGATTATGAGTTTTTTGCTCAGCTTGATGATCAAACAACCACCTTTGTCACACGCCTCAAAGAGGGGGCAGTCACAACATCTTTGAAAAAGGGAGTCATCAAAGAGTTTGACGGTCAAGATGAAAAGTGGGGTGACTACTGCATTCAGTTTGTTGGACAGCTGGTCAATGAAAAGGTCAAACAAAAGAACTTCCGCTTAGTTCAATGGTAGTATGACGCAGAAGCGGGTCGCTGGTTTGACTTTGTGACTGATGATTGGGAACACTCAGCCAAAGACATCGCCTGGCTTTACAGGGATCGCTGGGAGATTGAGAAATTTTTCCGACGCTTAAAACAAAACCTCAAAATCAAAAGTTTTGTGGGTACCAGTCAAAATGCTGTGCTCGTTCAGATTTGGACAGCTGCTATAGCTTTGCTGCTCTTGGAAGTGCTTAGAGCGGCCTCATCGTATCGGTGGGGATTTTCGATTCTGGCTTGGTATATCCGATTGAGTTTTCTCACTCACCGAGAATTAGCCGACTGGTTAAATAATCCGCCCACTGTGAATTGGATAGATACCTCACCACCAGAACAATTACGGCTATTCTGATTTTTGAAGGGGCATGTTTTCGCAATGAGCTCTAGAATCTCTTTAACCTATTGATTCTTATAGAGCTCTTTTTTAATGCACAATTTATTTTGGACAGCACTGAATTTGGCTGAATTTTATTGCGTAATTTGGCTAACGGTTTTTTGCTTTTTCTTCCGCAATGATGTCTGCGCGTACAGAGCGCAGTTTCCCGTCGACTTGGCTCATGGTGTAGTAGTCACCGTCGCTTGCTTGCTGAGCCAAGTTATATTGGTATTCAGCAGCGCGCTTATCACCTTGCGCCATATACATGTCGCCCACAGCCATGTAGTGGCGGCTCATCTGCTTTAATGCTCGGTAGCATCGGGCATTGATGGCGTGATAGGAGGGGTTGCTTTGGCTCATGGCTTGCTGAGAGCGCATGAATTTAAGTGTCTCTTGGTAGCGTTTCAGATCGTAGAGTTCGCTTGCGTAGAGCTTGATGGCCATTTCCGAAAGGGGGTTGTTTGCGACCAAACGCTTGGCCATTTGAAGCGCTCGATTTTTATCGCTGTTACTGCCGAATAAAAAGAGCACTTCAGATTGGTTTTTGAGCAAAATAGCATTGTTGCCGCCAAGGCTGACCGCTTGATTGGCGTAACGAATGGCATCTTCTTTAAGGTTAAGTTTTCGGCTGACAATCGAAAGACCGTAAGTCAAGGCTGTTTTTCGGCGGCTGTCTTTGGCATCAGCCAAATCCTGTTTCATCTCTTTGATGACTTTCAACCAACCATCGCGCTTTGTCTCCTGCAGTACGCGCATGCGCTGTTGAATCAAAACAAAATCCAGCGAATCTTTATGAGTGCGAGCTCCCAATTGACGCGTGCGGTTTTCCATATCACTGATACGTTCAACCGTAAGCGGGTGAGTGAGGAGATAGGCCGGAGCGGCGGCTTCGTAGTAACGATTGTTTTGCTGCAACCGCATGAAGAAATTTTCCATTCCCTTCGGATCAAATCCGGCTCGGGTGAGTGACGTTAGTCCCACGCGGTCAGCTTCCCGTTCGGCGCTTCTTGAGTAACTTAACTGATTTTGGATCATGGCGGCTTGACCGCCGACCGCTAATGCTGTCGCAGCTTGTCCGCTTCCGGCACGAGCGGCCAATAGGGCAAGCAAGAAGGAGCCTAGCGTTAGGGCGGCGTTACCTTTTTGCGCATCAATCATGCGGGCAATGTGGCGTTGGCTTACGTGTCCGACTTCGTGGGCGATGACACCGGCGAGTTCACTTTCATTTTGAGCGGCAACGATAAGCCCCGTGTGAACTGCGATAAAACCACCGGGTATGGCAAAGGCGTTAAGCGAATGGTCAATGAGCGGGTAGAAAAAGAAGTTATAGGTGTGCGTATCGGAAACGCTGACCAATTTGTAGCCTAAGCGGTTTAAATATTCGAGTGTTTCGGAGTCATTGAGATAGCTTGGGTCGCCTCGGATTTGACGCATCATTTCCTCACCCAAGGCTTGCTCTTCGGCAGGAGACAACTCCGTCCCGGCTACCGCGCCCATGCTCGGCAAATTCAAATTGAGCGACTCCGTTGCCAAATCCTGAGCCGCCCAGGCACCTGCGACAGGTGTCAGAGCCATATGGGCAGAAAGAATTGAGACGAGGAGGCGCTTGATAAACACGGTACAGTCATCCGAAATCGTTGGGACTAATCTTAGCGAGGCTTTATGTGCTTTGAGAAATGATGTTGCAAGTCCACACAATTTCGTTTTGAGTTTAATAATGAATAAAAAGAGGGGCAGTTGACGCTGCCCCACTTGAAAACGATCTTAAGCCGTTAAGTTTTTGCGATTAAAACTCACCTTTGGCAATTTTTTCCAAAGCTTCGTCAATAATCGTTTGGCTATCATCCTGCAGCTCCATGGCGGTGAGCGCTTCGCCGTCTTGCAAAGTGGCTTGGGCGCGGCGCTGGAAATCTTCCCGACTTTCGTTTTCGGCAGCGGTTTCCTTGAGCATGTTGATGATATCGTCCGAAGTCGTCATATTGTTCTCCTCGTTGTTTTTAAACGGCTAATTTTTGAGCTTCGTTGGCAGGCTCATTTTCAGCGGACTTTTGATCCAAAGACGGGTGTTCCATCACGCCCTTTAATTTCCAAGTCAGCTTCCACCTTGCGGATATTCAGTTCGAGCATGTTGTACGGAATTTCAATACCTTCTTCCTTAAAACGTCTCAAAATATCCAAGTAAATGGCAGTCTTAATGCCGGACACACCGTTTTTCGGATCCGCCACCCAGAAAGCCAATTTAAGATTAATGCCTGATTCGCCCAGACTATCGATGCAAGACCAACCCTTGCGGCCCTTGACGATTCGGCTTCTTTCACGCATGCCTTCTTCAAGCAAAATCTTCAGCGCTTTGGGCACGTCGGCATCGTACGCAACCGACACATCAATGTATTGCACCGCGGCTTCATCGGTATAGGAGTGGTTCAAAACGGAACTCGTCACAAAGGACTCGTTTGGCACAATGTTTTCCAATCCATCGTTGCTGCGCACCACGGTAAAGCGGGTGTTGATTTCGGTGACTTTACCCTTAAGGCCACCAACCGTCACCATGTCGCCGATCTTAACCGACTTGTCCATCAAGATGATAAAACCGGAGATGTAGTTTGAAGCAATCTTCTGTAAGCCAAAGCCTAAGCCCACACCGACAGCACCACCGAAGATGGAGAGAATGGCGAGGTCAAAGCCCACAGCGTTTAGCGCCATGACAATGGCCATCACAAAAAGGGCGATTCGGGTGACGTGGCTGATGGCCACTCGGAGGTTTGCCGAGAAGTGCTCTTGGCTCATAATGAGCGCATCGAGAATTCCCGCAATGCCGTTGGCAATCCAAAGGGTGATAAAGACGGTAAAGCCTGCGACAATGCACTTCCAAATGGTCACGTCCTTGCCAAGGGGCAGGTGAGTGGAGTCCAAGAAGTCAATGGCAGGGCCTAATACGCCCAAGTGGTGGATCTGATCAACAATAAGTTCGGCAAAGACACTATTAGCTTTTCGGCTGTGAAAAGGAACTCAGATCATTGGAAGATGAGACGGGATATGAAGAGTCCCTCTTACACGACGAGATTTTCTGATGTTTTGGCTGTAAAGGCTTAATTGTCCGAAGTCTCGTTCTTTTTGTTTTCTGCTTTATTCTGGCGCATAAGATCTTTAACGAGTTCTCCGCCGTCGCTCACCATTTTCACCATTGCCTGTACCCACGAATCAACGCATTGGGCAAGCTTGGCAAAGAATTGACGGGTTTCTTTAGGGGCAATGACAAGAGCTGTAAGAGTTGCAATGACGGCTAGTGTCAACACGGAAAAAAGCACGGAAAGCGTGCAAATCAATAGCGCGATTGCCAAAATAAAAATAAGAATGACAATCAATTTTCTAAAGGCTTGAGAGGTCTTCTCCAGCATGAGAGTTCCTTTATTAAAGCACCTTTCGGTGTTGAAGAAGGTGGACAGTCAGAAGAGCTAAAAAGGCGCCGCCGAAAAGAACATGACTTTTTGTTTGGGAAGTGGCTAAAACTCCCACACTGAATAAAAGACTCGCAAGCATTAAGCGATTTTGTGTGACGCGGCGCTTTCTGGCTTTTTGTTTAATATCGTACGCTATATAAGGAGAGAGCCGATCAAGAATACCATTGCCTAAAAATTCGGCCTGTTTTGCCAAAGACTTGGCGCAATTTTCAATCTGGTACGTTGAGGCATTTTCCTTGGATTTTTTCTCCTCGTTTATTATCCCAAGAGAGGTGGCGTAATTGAGATATTCAGCGGCTTCACTGAAAAGCTCTTTGGTATCCAAATTATCGCGATTGGGATCCCAGGTTATTAAAAGACTGCCAACTCTCGGATTAAGGCTGACTGCAATGCTTTCACCGTGGCTTTCAATCCATTGAGTAATCAGCAATGCGGAATCGCTGTCAATGCTTACAAGTTGAGGTAATCGAAGTCTTAATCGTCCGGGCAACGATGAGCGAACGGTTTTTAATATAGTTTTGAGATCAATGCTGTTGTCCATGATGATTCCCTTGCCGTATGTTGGCGATCTGAGTGACATAACGTATGGCATTGCGGATGCTGTCTGAAATTTCTCCGGCGCCAGCGCGTTTATTCATTGGGGCCGAGTCTCTCATGGCGTTTAAACAAACTCCAATTGTGGTGCCGTTATGAAGTAAAGCTCCTGCAGTCGGGGTAAGCCGGCCGGTTAAACCTCCGGCTAAAAAAGCGCCGTTTAACCCGACTGATGTGATGAAATTTTGGCGGATACGACTCATTGTTGCCCGTCCGAGCATAATCGTTTGGGGTAACTGAGAGAGATTGTTATGTGTTAGAACCACATCGGCGACTTCTTGGGCAATGTCGGCGCCATCGCGAAGAGTGACACCAACATCACTAGCTGAGAGAGCGGGGGTGTCGTTGATGCCGTCGCCGATCATCAGCACCTTTGCGCCTTGCGCTTTGAGGGCTTCAACGATCCTTGCCTTGTCTGCGGGGAGGATGCCGGCGTGGAATTCATCAATGCCCAGTCGTGCGGCCACGGCTTGGGCGGTGCGTTTATCATCACCGGTTAGCATCAAAATTCGTTTGATGCCAAGGGCGTGCAATTCTTCTATCACCGCTTTGGATTCCGGGCGAATCGGATCTTCTATTCCCAGTACCCCAACCAATTTATTTCCGACCGCCAAGTAAAGAATTGATTTTCCTTCGTTGGCTAATCGGGCGCATATCTCTTGAGCGGCAGAGACATCAATTTGTTCATCCTCCTCGATGAAGTGTCTTGAACCCAGAACAATACGGCGATCACCAACGGCCGAGCAGATTCCGTGAGCCACAATGTAACGGACTTCTGCGTGCGCATCCTCCCGATCATGCCACAGATCTTCCTTCGCAGCCTGTCGGACTATGGCACGTCCGACAGGATGTGGAAAGTGTTCTTCAAGGCAAGCGGCTAAACGCAGCAGTTCTTCTCGGCTGTATTTCCCATCCAAAACAATGACATCCGATAGCTTGGGGGAACTGGCAGTCAATGTGCCGGTTTTGTCGAAAACCACAGTGTCGACTTCAGAAAGCGCTTCAAGATAACGACCACCTTTGATGACAGCGCCTTCTCTAGTTCCGACACGCATGGCAGTTAAAATCGCCAATGGTGTCGCCAATCGCAATGCGCAGCTGAAATCCACCATCAGAACACTGGCCATACGATTAAAGTCTTTGGTGAAAAAATAGACCAGCGCAGCCAAAAGGAAGTTAAAGGGTACGATTCGGTCTGCCCAGCGTTCAGCTTTACCCTGGATCGAGGCCTTTGCAACTTCGCTCTCTTCAATAAAACGGGCGATCTGATTTAGACGCGTTTCGCCCCCAATGTGAGTGGCTCGAATTGTCAATTCACCGTCTTCAAGTACAGTGCCGGCAAAAACGCTTGCACCGGGATAGCGGTGAACAGGAAGCGGTTCGCCGGTCATTGATGATTGATTTACTGAGCCTTCTCCGCCGCTCACAATGCCGTCGATCGGAATGACGCTACCGGCATGAACAACAACTTCCTCGCCAACTTGGAGTTCTTTAAGGGATTTTTGACGAATTTCCCCGTCAGTCGTTCGGATCCAGACACCATTGACATTGATTGCCAACTGCTCGGTCAAGCTCGACAATGACTTTTTACGTGTGTAGGACTCCAGCATTTCGCCAAGTCCCAAGAGCACGATCAAAAGCCCCGCGGTTTTGAAGTCTCTTCGAAACAATGAAACTGAAAGAGCGGCGGCATCCAAAACGCTAACGTTAAGTTTGCCTTGAAGAAGTGACTTCAGACCTTCAAAAATGATGGGGAGGCTACCGAGAATAGCGTTAACGCTATTGACCATGATAGGCAGAAACGGCCGCACAAACACATATCGTGCCAGAGGAGAAAGATCCAATATTGGCTCGGCAGTGTCAAGTTCGGTCACTTTTTTTGCAAAAAGTCGGGGAATTTGTCTAACCAAGCGCATGAGCGGCATGCCACGCACGAGATGACTGGAAGTATTGGCCAGCGTGCGGACAATGGCAGGGGGCTTTTTAGCCTGAGCTATTTCTGTCTTTGTTTGTGCCAGCGCTCGTTTTGCTTTTTCAGAATTGTGACGGGTGATAGGGGGATGGGTTTTAAGCCATTCAAAATACTTATCCAATTCATAGATAGCGCTGATATTGGCAACTGTCACCGTCACGGAACCGGTTCTTGGGTTTGCCATTAAACCTGTGACGCCGTCAATTTCTTCAATTTCTGAGGCAACCAGAGCCATGCTGGCCACTGAGATTGTTTGTGTTGTGCGCCAACGCTGGCGGTTGCCAACCGCATGAACTTTTTTAAAAAGCATCTAAAGTACCGAGAGTTATTTAAGTGCTTTATGCGACAACTTTTGAAGTGTCAGGCTCAGAGAGAGTTTCATCACTCTTGGTGCTTTCAAGCGCTTCTTTGGCAAGTTTGCGCTCCTGCGATTTAACTTCAGCTTCGGCCATCACGTCCGCAAGGTCTTCTTTAACGCCTTCAACACCGGCCATTACTTTGTCGCGAAGATCAAGTCCTGTGCTCAAAAGATCAGCGGCAAGAGGTTTCACATTGAGTTTGCCTCGTGTGATAGCTACAGCGCCCAAGGCGCCAACTACTACGCCGCCAAGGAAAAAGAGGCCATATTTTGTCGTGTTGTTCATTTTAATCTCCTAACACTAATGAGAATCAATATCTTTTGCGTATATTCTAATAGTTTTACGATAGTGTGGCGATTATTTTTTTACTTTGAAAAATCATCGGCGGTTTGGTTAGATATAGAAATAAAGCGTACCGTTGGAGGCTATACGGAAGAGGTTCGCAGCAACTAATCGCATGCTCTTAGTGTTATTCTGGATAGTTTTTATAGGGAGATTTAATAAACTGAGAAAGAAGATTAACCTACCCGTGCTTGTCATTTGTTGGGCGTCAGCGTCAGCGGTTTTTATGCCTGGAGAAATAGTGATAAAGAGCATCGGTTTGGAGTGGTTCATACCGACGCTTTTATTCTTGAAACGCTCAAAGCAGAAATTAAAACCGTGACAAAAAGCTATGTCCCCGGCGTACTTGTTTGCTATCGATTGCTTAGGCAAAAGGGCATCAGTATTGATATAAAACGCCTACGTCGATTGATGAGAGCGGAGGGATTATTCCATCGTTTTCATCGAAAGTATGTTTGTACCACTGACAGTGAACACGATTTGCCCAAAGCGCCCAATTTGCTAGATAGGCGCTTTGATGAGTTTGGAATTAATCAAGCTTGGTGCGGTGATATTACTTATATTCCAACGGCTGAAGGTTGGCTGTATTTAGCCAGTGTGATTGAGCTGGGGACGCGCAGATTGGTTGGCTATTGCTTTGATAAGCGCATGAGCAAACAACTGGTTATCAATGCTTTAAAAAAGGCTTATGAGAATGAACAACCCGATGCAGGTTGTATTTTTCATAGCGATCAAGGCTCTCAATACTGTAGCCAAGCTTTTCAAGAAACACTGCAAGAATACCAATTACGAAGCTCAATGAGTCGACGTGCTCAATGTTGGGATAACGCTCCTGCAGAAGCTTTTTGGGCCACTTTAAAACGAGAAACATTGCCTTTAAACGGATGCTTTAATTCACGTGAGGAGGCCAAAAGACATGTACAGGACTGGCTTTACTACTATAATGGACGTCGGCCTCATTCAAAATTGGGGATGAAATCGCCCAATGAGTACTACGTTCAGCTTCTGAACTCGATTTAATGAGGTTTCTATAGAGATTCAAAATTCCTGTTCTGCAACCCTATTCCATTGGGTACAGAAGCGGTTAAATAAAAAGCCTATTTAAATTCTTAAAATAACAATTTTCGTATTAGAAAATTATTCAATGTTTGTAATGAATAGGCGTCAATTCGTAACGCTTTAATACTTCAGAGCGTCTGTCGGGTTTATCTGCGGAATTCACCGGCAAGGCGTCCACAAATGCAATTTTTCTCGGACACTTGTAGGCTGAAAGCGTTTCTTTACAAAAGCGTCTGACATCTTCAACTTTCGGATGAGTGCCTTTTTCAGGAACAATCAACGCGCAAACAATGGCACCCCACGTTTCATCAGGCTCACCAATGACCAAGGCTTCTTTAATAAAAGGGGAGCGGGTGAGCATATTTTCAACTTCAAGGGGATAGACGTTTTCCCCTGCGCTTAAAATCAGGTCGTGGCGTCTGGCGTGCACGTGCAAAACGCCGTTAGCATCAAATTCACCTAAGTCGCCCGTTTCAAACCATTCACTTTTGAGTGGCTCTCGTCCCCAGTAACCCGGTGTGGTCATGGGACTTTTCACTTCAATTTGACCGTCTCGCGTGCGAACCTCTGCTCCGGCGATGACTTTGCCGCTGCCTTTAACGAGCTTAAGCCGCTCAGAATACGGTGTCATGACAACGTGCGAGCAAGTCTCTGTCATCCCATAGGTGGTCACGATGGGTAAACCTTGGCGGTGGGCTTTTAATAAAAGCTTATCGTTAGCCGAAGAACCTCCTAAGAGGATTACACGCAGGTGTTCCGGCGCCCTCCAATCGGGATAGGTTTCAAAAATCTTCGCTAGCATCGTGGGCACAATGCTTGTGATCGTCACTCGGTCGTCCGTTAAAGCTTTAACAAATGACTCGGGACTAAAAAGAGGAGAGATGGCAAGTGTTTTTCTGGCTAAAAGGCACCGCGTGAGAATGGAAAGACCCCCGATACGCGTCACCGACATGCAAAGCTGCCAGCAGTCGTCTTTTTCCCATCCGAGATTGCGTTCACTGGCTTTAGCCGACTCCCAAAGCATTTTTCGGGTGATGATGGCCGGTTTCGGCAACCCCGTAGTACCGGACGTAAAAAGCACCGCAACGGTCTCATCGGGCAAAGGATCTTTAATCTCCCGAATACTGGATAGAAGAACATAGCGTTCAGCGGCAGTAAGTTTCGGGTGCAGCATCAGCGCCGGAATATTTAATTCCATCAAAGCGTACAAAAGCACGATGGTTTCAATCGTGTTTTTGCCTTCGATAATCATTGGGCGGCCGGCCGCGGGCAACGCATTTTCCTTACGCAACCGATCAATGGTGTTTTGGGTGAGCGTTGCAAGCCGTGAAAACGAGTAATTTTCCCCCGCGCGGCGAAGCCCGATTTGATCGGGACAATCCGCCGCGGCTTCAAAAATGCTAAAAGGGTTTTGCATTTTCAATTAGGGCAGACGTGGGAACTTGGAGAAGTCCGGACGGCGCTTTTCTAAGAAGGCGTTTTTACCTTCCTTTCCTTCCTCGGTCATGTAGTAAAGAAGCGTGGCGTTACCGGCCAATTCCTGAACACCGGCTTGACCATCGCAGTCGGCGTTTAAAGCAGCTTTTAGGCACCGGATGGCGATGGGGCTATTGGCCAAAATTTCCTTGCACCATTTAACCGTTTCAATTTCCAACTCTTCCAAGGGAACCACGGTATTAACTAAGCCCATTTGCAAAGCTTGTTGAGCATCGTATTGACGGCACAAGAACCACATTTCACGGGCGCGCTTCTGACCGATTAAACGGGCCATATAGGAAGCGCCCCAGCCGCCGTCAAAACTACCTACGCGCGGTCCCGTTTGACCGAAGCGGGCATTGTCGGCAGCGATGGTGAGGTCACAGAGCATATGAAGCACGTGGCCGCCGCCTATGGCGTAACCAGCCACCATGGCAATCACGGGTTTGGGGCAGGTGCGGATCATGCGTTGGAAATCCAAAACGTTTAAGCGGGGTACGCCGTCACCGCCTACGTAGCCGCCGTTGCCGCGCACCTTTTGGTCTCCACCCGAGCAGAAAGCCAAAGGACCAGCACCAGTCAGAATAATGACGCCGATTGACGGATCTTCACGGGCGTCGCTAAAAGCTTGGCAAAGTTGTTGAACCGTTTCCGGACGGAAAGCGTTTCTCACGCGCGGACGGTTGATGGTGAGTTTGGCAATCCCTTCAGCCTTATCGTAAAGAATGTCAGAGAATTCACCGGCAGGTTGCCAATCCAAAGCTTTTTTAATTTCAACGTTAGTTTCCATGATGTTCTATGTCCTTATATTTTTAACGTCGCTAGTCTAAAGAGGTTCGGGAGGATTTAACAAGTTCACCCCACTTTTTCTCTTCAGAAGCGACAAATTGGGTAAATTCTTCAGGCGTACTCAGAACAGGTTGCGCCCCTCTTGCGGTTAGTGCTTCTTGTACTTTTTTGTCCGAGAGCGTTTTTTGTATCGCTTGGGCCAACTTTTTCACAATAGCTTCAGGCGTGCCTTTCTTAACAGCAATACCGTCCCAAGCAAAAAGTTCATAACCGCTCACACCTTCTTCACTAATGGGTTTAATGGTTGAAGACAAGTCCGAAGATGGAGAACCTAATCCCAGAGCGGTAAGGCGCTGTGCTTTTACATGACTGAGAACGTTAGGCGCCACATCAATTGTGAAATCAATGCGGCCTGCGAGCATATCGGTCATGGAGGCTGCGCCGCCCCGATAGGGGATGTGCTCAAATGGCAGTTCAGTCATTTGACTCAATAAGACACCGGCTAAGTGACTGGTTGTGCCGTTCCCGGCCGACGAATAGGTTAGGGGCTTTGAGTTTGAGCGAGCGTACTGAAGAAAATCTTTTAAATTTTTAACAGGGATTCGTTTGGGATTGACCGCCATCACGAGCGTGATTTCAGTAAGCCTTGCGACTGGTTCAATGTCTTTTTGTACGTTATAGCTAATGTTGGGGTAAAGCGCCGGATTGGTACCCAAGGTGCCGTTTGTAACATAAATGAGCGTTCGTCCATCGGCTTTTTCACGCAGGGCCGCTTCAGTGCCGAGACTGCCGCCGGCGCCAGCTCGATTTTCAATAATGATTTTTTGTCCGATGTTTTCAGACAATTTATTGGAAATCATTCGGGCGATGATATCGGCGCCGCCTCCGGCTGGGAAGGGAACCACGAGTTTAATGGGTTTGCCGGCTGGCCACTCGCTTGCTTGAGCAAAACTTGAGGTACACAAACAGAAGGCAAGAGAAAGGATTCTGATGCTTTTCATATGAAGTGAAGACATTAAAAACGGTAACCGAAAGCGATGTTGACGGATTGATCGTCAACATGGGTTTGTAATGCGTCAATATCCAAATTGGATAAGCCTTTTAAAGATTCGGATCGGATGTTATGGGTGTTGGGGGCCTCAAGGGTTATGTGAATGCCCGCCGCATCAATTGATACCATGACTTGGATATCGTCTTCGGAACGAATTTCAGCCGTGATGATTTGGCAAAGCTTTGCAACAGAAAAAATCACTGAGGCGGGAACCGGACGAGCAATCTTTTGCGCGCTTTCTTTCGAATCTCTAACCGTGCAATGGGGTAAAAGAGCACGAAGAATAGTCAAAACTTGGGTTTTGAGGCACAAAACACCGGCAACGGTTTTACAAAAGTCTTGATTTTGTGCCCAATCGGGGTGCTGCGTTAAAAGGGAACAAAGGCACTGAGAAGCAGAATTATCAGCGGCCGCTTTAGGAGCGCGAAGCAACGCTTGATTAACGCGGGCGCGAAGCAAGTGGCCTAAGAAATTAACGCTTAATAAACAGATCGCAAAGCTAAAGGCAACATCGGTTGTGTGAGAAGCCAAAATGGCGTCCATCACTAAGCCAATGACCGCCAATAGACATGCAGCTAGTGCGCCGGCCCAACGAACAACGGATTGCGAACGCATGACTGCGGCCGCATAAAAAACACCCAACGCAACAAATAAAATGATTGAGAAAGCTTGTGCGGGAAAGGCAGCCATTTCAAAAGACGTGGTATTGATCCACCAGGCTGAAGCCAAAAGTGCACAAGATAAACCTAAGCCGATGACTCTTATCCAATGCGCGTGAACTTTGGTGCGGTGGGCCAAAACCGTCATCACGGCAAACACCATGACCAGGCATCCTACGGTCAGAAAGCGCGAGAGAACAAAATCGGGCATAACTTTTTAAGAAATCAGTCCCATTTGAGCCGCTTCATAGACGGCTTCTCCTCGGGAGTGCACTTGAAGCTTGCGGTATATCTTTTTAATATGAGCCGTAACCGTATGGGGCGAAATCGTCAAAATGTCGCCGATTTCATTAAAGCTCATCCCTTTGGCAAGAAGCTGCAGAATTTCGGTTTCCCGCTCTGAAAGGGGATTGGGTTGAATGGGAGCCGTGGTCTTTTCAATCGTGTGAGTCGTGTACGTCCGAAGGGCTCTTAATACGCTTTTAGCTACTTCGGGGCTGACAGGGGAGCCGCCCGCTGCCAACAGACGAATGGCCGAGACAAGACTATTTTCGATTTCCGTTTTAAGAACGTACCCCGTCGCGCCGGACTCAATAGCGCTTACCACATGGGGATCGTCATTGGCGTTGGCCAATACCATGATATCGACTTCCGGCATATTGGCTGCCGTTCGTCTGATGAGATCAAGTCCGAACCCATCGGGCAGATCCAAGTCAACAATGAGCATCTGGAATTTAAACTGAGACACCAATGCATCGGCTTCCCGGTAGGTCGCCGCAGAACCGATTTCATGAATATCAGCCAAACCGCTGATTGCGCGTTGCAGTCTCAAACGAACATTCGGATCGTTTTCAACGAAAATCACTTTGATTTGTTGATTCTCTGCCATGGTTGTTTGATCAAGCACTTATGGGTAATGTGAATTGAAGGGCAATTGTATCAGCTAAAAGAAGGCCATTCGTTCTTTAAAAAGTTGAAAAAGTGTCAAAAAATATAGAAATAGACTGTCTAAAAAAATAAATAGAACCTGTCTAAAAATATAAGTAGGCGTTGTCTAAAACTAAAAGTAACTTCGAATAAATTTAATTAAATCAAACAGATAGGGTTTATTTTCAGACAATGATTTTTTCAACTTTTTCATAGAACAAAAAACTGACCTTCCCCAATGTCATTCACTTAAAAATAAGACATAAAAAAACAGGGACATCCACCCGATTGATGTTTTCATCGTCGGCATTTTTGTCGTTGTGTAATAGGAAAAAAAGGAAGTGAAATAACAAGTGAACTCATTGTTCTGCGTGGAGAACAACGGTTGTTTTTAGTTTTGGATTGCCTTGACTGAACAAGTCTGAAAAGATTGAAAAGATGAGAAATTAGATCAAAGATCGTGTTGAAGTGAACACTTCCCCGAGACGGTCTAAACGGCCGTCTCTTTTCGGGAAGGTTTCAATTATTCAAACTTCAGAACAACTTTTTTGCCCAGGGCCTGAGCATACTTTTGCAGTGTTGTCACTGAAGGATAGACGCCGCGGTTTAACTTGCCTTCTAAGCGGGCGACTGCAGGCTGGACAGTTCCCATGCGCTTGGCAACTTCCATTTGTGTGAGACCGAGTTCAAGTCGGTAGGACAGCAATTGGCGCGTCTGTTCCTTATCAAAAGTCGTAACCATAAATTTTCTCCGCTTGTTTAATTTTTGTCATTGTCATTTGGGGGGATCCGCGGTTTTAATCTTGGGTTAGCCCTTAGACAGCCCTCTATCATACAAGGCTCTAAGCCTAAAAATAAGGGGGGAGGTAGAGACAAATAGCTACTTTTTGTAAAGCTGTTACATATTGAAACATAATGGCTCTTTAAATGAAGAAAAAAGGACTCACATTCAGTAGTGAAAGCGGTGAGTGAGCTCAAAAGAGTTGCACAGAACCGCAGATGATTGCTCGAGGCCGAGGCCCCCAGAAAAACAGAGCTTCGCCTTCGATGAAGAGAATTGAGGAGTTTGAGATGTTGTTTCCGACTGTTTATGGTGAAAACCTTTTTGATGATTTAGACAATATGTTCGGTTTGACTTCTTATGAAGGAGAAGGCAGACGCGATCCGCTCTTTGGTAAGAACGCTTCCCGTATCATGAAGACTGATATTCGTGAAACGGACACAAGCTATGAGTTGGATGTTGATCTGCCGGGCTTTAAGAAAGAAGATATTCAAGCCCATCTGAAAGATGGTTATTTGACAATTACGGCTCAGAAGGGTTTGGAACGTGATCAAAAAGAAGAAAAGACGGGCCGTTACATTCGCCGTGAACGCTACAGCGGTTCCTGCTCAAGAAGCTTCTACGTGGGTGAACATATTCGCGAAGAAGATATTGATGCCAAGTTTGAAAACGGTATTCTTCAGATCAGCGTTCCTAAGAAAGCTTCTGAAGTGCCCGTTCAGAAACAAATTGCTATTAAATAACAATAAGAATTGTTTAGAAGCCGCTTGAGGCCTAAAAAACAAAATAGCCCGTGCGAAGTGACCGATTCGCACGGGTTTATTTTTGCCGAAAGCAAAAAAAGTCTTTTCCCCTTCTCCTTTAGTGTTATCTTAGAAGTAAGACGTTCATGGCTTTGTCATATTCGTTCTTCAAAATAACGGTTTAAACCGAACGGGATCTTTTTATTTTGGAGAAATTTCATGGGCAAAGCGGATGTTTCGGAAATGACTGCGACAGAGGGTCAGGGGGACGCTTCTGTCGTTTTAAAAGTAGGTGACAAGGTGGACAATACAAAAACCGAGAATAAAACATCGGCTACAAAGGCCGCTGCCGCAAAGAAAACAACAACCGCTGCCAAGCGTACTCGCAGAAGCACCACTCAAAAGAAAACAAGATCAATCCCTGAAATTAAAGCGGGGAAACCCATTGATGTAACCAATCCCGAGTTTTATCTCAACCGTGAGATCAATTGGATCGATTTTGACCGCAAGGTGCTGGAACAGGCTGAGGATAAGTCTGTGCCGCTTCTGGAACGGGTGAAGTTTTTATCCATTTTCTTTAACAATTTGGATGAATTCTTCATGGTTCGTGTTGCCAACGTTTGGAAACAGGTGCAAAGCGGCGCCGAAGCAACCGGTGCGGACAAACTTCCTCCCAGACGCCAATTATCTGAAATCGGCCGTCGCGTACGGGAATTGACTGAAGAAGCAGAAGAGCTTTGGAAAAAGGATCTGTTGCCCGAGTTAGCCAAGCAGTCCATCCGCATTGTGGACTACGCGGATCTGCCTCAGAAAAAGCGCGAAATCTTAAGTGATTATTTTGATCACGAGATTTTCCCGATTTTGACCCCTCAGGCGATTGACTCCGGTCACCCGTTCCCGCTTGTCTCGAACACCAGCATCAATTTCATCATTGAACTGGTGAGCGAAAAAAATAAAAATGATATTCGCTATGCACGCTTGAAGTGTCCCAATAATGTGCCGCGTTTCCTTTATTTGCCGAAGGGTAAGGAAGACGTTAATGCTAAGTTGGCCTATGACTCAAGCTATAGCGAGGTCAATGTTGTTTTAGTTGAAGACTTGATAGCAGAGTGCATGGAACGACTTTTCCCGGGCTACAAAGTAAACGCAGCGGGACAATTCCGAATCACTCGCAACACGGACGGCGAAATTGAAGAAGACGAAGCCGATGACCTTTTAGCGGCGGTTCGTGATTATGTCGATCAACGACGCTTTGGCGACATCGTGCGCGTTGAAATGGGCCGTGGCATGCCGGTTCGCTTGGCTGACCTTCTGATTGAGCACCTAGAAGTGAAACCGCATCAGATCTACAAGCAAAAGATTCCGCTTGCCTTCTCTGAATTTATGAGTTTGGGCTGTATTGACCGGCCGAAGCTTCAGTACAAGGCCGATCCCACAAAGTTGGCTAAAGAGCTCGACGGGGAACGTGATTGCTTTGAAGCGATTAAAAAGCGCGACGTGGTGCTCTATCACCCCTATGATCGCTTCCAAGCGGTGTTGAATTTCATTGATCAGGCCGCGCGCGATCCTAAAGTCGTGGCTATTAAACAAACGCTTTACCGCTGTGGCAGTGACTCGCCTGTCATCCGTAGCTTGCTTGAGGCTCGTCGACGTGGCAAACAAGTGACGGCTGTCGTGGAGCTAAAAGCCCGTTTTGACGAAGAGCGCAATATCAATTGGGCCGAAGAGTTGGAACGCGCGGGTGTGAACGTTGTCTACGGTTTCGTTGGCTTAAAGATTCATGCGAAGCTTTGTCTGGTCGTGCGCCGTGAAGAAGGTGGCATTAAGCGCTATGCTCATATTGGCACGGGTAATTACAATGCCTCGTCGGCTAAGATTTACACTGATTTGGGATTGATTACTGCCGATGAAGCGATTTGCGCCGATGTAACCGACCTTTTTAACGTGATGACCGGTTGTGGCGATATTTCCACGTACAGGAAATTATTCGTTTCGCCTAAGAGCCTTCGTCCGTCCATCACCAAGTTGATTCAGGAGGAGGTGGCCCTGCACCGTGAACATGGTAACGGTCACATCATGATCAAGTGCAATCAATTGGTGGACGGGGAAATCATCGCTGAACTCTATAAGGCCAGTATTGCCGGTGTGAAAATTGAGTGCGTCGTTCGCGGCATTTGCTGCCTGCGCCCGGGTATCCCCGGTTTGTCGGAAAATATTTCCGTCAAATCCATTGTGGGACGCTATCTGGAGCACGCCCGTGTGTACTGGTTCAATCATAATGGCGATGAGCGGATGTACATCGGGAGCGCCGATATGATGAGCCGCAACTTAAACGGCCGTATTGAAGTGCTCACGCCGATTCTTCACGAAAAGATCCGTCGCAACATTATGAATAACATCATGAGGTTGCAGTTGGCCGATACGGAACAATCCTGGATTATGGGACCGACCGGTGAATACAAACGTTTTGTTCGTCCGAAAGGCATGAAGAAAGTGGATGCTCAGAACGCCCAAAATCATTTAAAGAGTCTGTACTAACCATGTCGAGTACCAATCACCAGTATTTGAACTTGGCCGAGGAGTCGGCCAAGTCACAAGAGCGAGGCTTTGTTCGTCCCAATCCGACCGTCACCCGTGTGGGTTTTATTGATTTGGGCAGTAATTCCTCACGATTGACCGTTGTGGAGTTTGACCGACGGGGACGTGTGACGGTTTTAAATCGCGTCAAAAGTATGGTTCGGTTAGGCGAAAGGGCTTTCGAAACCAAAGAGCTTCAACCCGAAGCGATGGACAGGGCTTTAGCCTGCTTGGTCGAGTTTGCCGAAATCTGCCACTCATACGGGGTGACTGAGGTGGTGGCGGTTGGTACAGCCGCTTTGCGTGTAGCACAAAACAGTATTGACTTTGTTAACCGAGTAAAAGAGCGCACGGGTTTTGACCTGCAGGTTATTTCAGGTGATGAGGAAGCGCGTTTGATTCGGGTCGGCATTTGGGATTCGCTGCCTAAGACCAAGGATTCGTTTCTTTTTATCGATATCGGTGGCGGCAGCACCGAGGTGTCGGTTTCCTCTCGAGACAAGATCTATTTTCTGGAGTCCTTAAACATCGGTTGCGTGATGATGACCGATGCCTTTAAGGGCAACGCTCAAGGCAAAATCTCTTCGAGTGTTTTTGCCAAAATGCAGCAAAGAGCTCAGGAGAAAATTCAGCACATTCTGAAGAAAACCGAGCGCTCTCGTTTTAAGGCCGCGATTGCAAGCTCTGGGACCGCCCAGGCACTTTTGAATTTGGCTCAAGCCAAGTTTGGTGAGGCCGGAGGGTTTATTCAAAAAGAAGCCGGCATTGAATTAAAGCGCTCGCAAATTGCCGCATTGGCTAAGTCCCTGTCGCAGATGACTTCTGCCGAGCGAGAAAAACTGCCGGGTTTAAGTCCCGCCCGTGCGCAGGTGATTGTGGGGGGAGCGGCGATTTTGCTCACCATTTTGCAAACATTGGACTTATCCAGTGTTTACGTCACACCCAATAACCTGCAAGACGGTCAGGTGGTTGACTACATTGAGCGTCATTTTGACCGTGACGGGAAAAAGGAAAATTATTGGCGAAAGAAAAGCGTTAAGCGTTTGGCCAAGCACTATCACTGCGAAAAAGCTCATGCCAAGCACATGGGCGAGGTGGCTTTGAGTTTGTTTGAACAGGCTCAAAAACTAAAGCTTTGCGAAAGCCAGCCCGGATTGCCTGAGTTGATCGGTTACGCAGCTAGACTTCATGACATTGGGATTGCGATTTCGTACGACAAGCACTACATGCACGGCGCGTACCTGGTTCGTTATTGTCCTCTGTTGGGTTTTACCGAGCAAGAGGTGCTCACCATGGCTCGTTTGGTTTTCTGGCACTCCCGTCCGAGCAGTGAATTGCCGGCGTTTCTGCAAGGAGCGCCAGCCACAAAGGCTCAGAAGTGGGCCGCGCTCTGTCTTTTCATCGCCGAAAATCTGGATCGCACGCACCGTTCGTTAGCGAAGAGCCTCAAGCTTGTGAAAAAGGGCAATAATCTCACCATTGAGGTACTGTTGACTTCGCCTGCTCCCCTTGAGCAGGCCTCCATTGAAAAAATTCGCAAGCAAATTAAACGAGTATTAGGTGTGGCGATTGATTTTCGCTTCACGATCGAAGATCGTGAGTTGGAGATCATCGGGCTTTAAATCTTGGGTCTGGGTTTCAAACCGATGACTTAAGAATAGTTACTCTTTTATCTTTAAGCGGCTTAGGTGTGCAATCATCTAAGCCGCTTTGCGCTATAAAGCGAGTTTCTGTACTAGTCACCAACCGCATGGCAAGCAACGCGCACCGTTTCTCCTTCAATCACAATGTCCCGCAACTGGGGCTTTTCTTTTTTGCACAGCTCACAGGCAATGGGGCACCTCGGGTGAAACGCGCAGCCAGTTGGAGGATTGAGGGGATTGGGAACTTCCCCCTTAATCGGAATACGGGGTTTGCCGGTCATTTTCATGTCCGGAATCGCATCCAAAAGCATTTTGGTGTACGGATGTTGTGGGGACTTAAAAAGCAGCTTCTTGGGGGCTAGTTCCACCAGACGTCCAAGGTACATGACTCCCACGCGGTCGGAAATGTGATGCACGACCGAAAGATTGTGCGAAATAAAAAGATACGTCAGGCCGACTTTCTTTTGAACCGAAAGCATCAAATTGAGAATTTGTGCCTGAACGGATACATCCAAGGCCGAAGTCGGCTCGTCACAGATTAGGAAGTCAGGGTTGCTGGCCAAAGCCCTGGCAATGGAGATGCGTTGCCTTTGGCCGCCGGAGAATTGATGCGGATATTTATCGGCGTCCTCAGGATTTAATTTCACCAAGCTCATCAACTCATTGACACGGTCATCAATAGCCTTTTGATCTGTCAAAAGTTTCTGTACACGAATTGGTTCAGCGATGATGTCGCGCACGCGCCAGCGGGGATTTAAGCTTGCGTACGGATCTTGAAAAATCATATTGATGCGTCGTCTGAGACTTTTTGCGAGAGCACTTTCTTTTTTGTTGTAAAGCGTGGCAAGATCAATGCCGTCAACGGTAACGGAGCCAAAAGACGGTTCATAGAGACCGCACAGCAGTTTAGCCGTTGTGCTTTTTCCGCAGCCCGATTCTCCGACTAAAGACAAAATCTCACCGCGATAGATGTCAAAGCTGACATCATCGACTGCCGTCAGGGTCATCTTGGGCGAATGATTAACCAGGCGCGTAAGCCAAGGCTCCGAGACATCAAACTGTTTGGTAAGGTGCTTTACGTGAACTAAAACCGCCTCTGTTTTTTGAGTATTGGTCATCTTATTCTCCTGCCTCTTTACCGTTTTCCATCAACCAACAGGCCACTAGATGGTTGGGGGCGGCCGTGACTAAGTGGGGACGAAGCTGCGAGCATTTCTCGCATTTATTCGGGCAACGATCGTGGAATGCACAGCCGGCCGGAATATTGGCGAGGTTAGGCATCGCGCCGTCAATTTGATGCAAAAATTCCGCGGTTTCATTCATATCCGGGATAGCCGCCATCAGACCTTTGGTATAAGGGTGTTTGGGGTTGTGTAAGACTTCTGCCACGGGCCCAATTTCGACAATGCGACCGGAGTACATGACCGCCACACGGTTAGCCGTTTCGGCAATCACCCCCATGTCGTGCGTGACCAAAAGAATGCCCGATCCCGATTCTTTAGCAAGGCGCTTAAGCAATTCGATAATTTGCGCTTGTACGGAAACGTCAAGGGCGGTAGTGGGTTCATCGGCAATGATGAGTTTGGGTTTGGCAGCAAGTGCCAAGGCAATCACCACCCGCTGACGCATTCCGCCTGAGAACTGATGGGGATACTGATTGATGCGCTTTTCCGGGGCTGGAATGCCCGTTTGCGCTAAAAGTTCAATGACACGCTCTTTGGCTTGGTGGGCATCAAGCGGCAAGTGCCTCATAATGGTTTCAACCAATTGATCGCCCACCGTCATCAAGGGATCTAAGGACGTGAGGGGATCTTGAAAAATCGCGCCGATCATCCGTCCTCTGACATGCGCCATTTGAGAGGCTTTGAGATTGTCGATGCGGTGGCCGGCCACGAACACTTCACCGCCTGCGATGTGTCCCGGAGGCTCCAATAGTCCAATGATGGCAGCGCCGGTGAGCGATTTACCTGCTCCCGATTCACCGACTAATCCCAAGATTTCACCCTGAGCGATTTCAAAACTGACATCATCAACGGCAACGAGCAATCCCTTTCGAGTCGGAAATTCAACCCGCAGATGTTTGACTTCAAGTACATTGTCTGACATGTTTGAACTCCTTAACGCAGTTTGGGATTAAGCGCATCGCGCAGCCAATCACCCAGTAAATTCACCGACAAAACCAGAGCAACCAGGGCAAGTCCCGGGAAGATGGTGATCCACCATTCGCCAGAGAAGAGGAATTCATTGCCGACACGGATTAATGTGCCCAGTGATGGCGTGGTGGGCGGAACGCCCACACCCAAAAAGGAAAGCGTGGCTTCGGTAATGACAGCGGTTCCGACGTGAACGGTTGCGAGCACCAAAACCGAGCTCATGACGTTTGGCATCAAATGCTTAAAGAGAATTCTGCAAGTGCCCGCGCCAATTAGTTTGGCTGCGCTCACATAATCCTTTTGTTTTTCAACCAAAGTCTGCCCACGAACCGTCCGCGCGTACTGCACCCAACCCGAAAGGGTAATGGCTAAAATCAAAACAGGTTCAGCCAATTCGTCGTGCATTTGTTGAGAAAGACTGGCTCGAGCAATGCCATCGATTAAAAGGGCAATCAAAATAGCCGGGAAACTTAACATTACGTCGCACACACGCATGATGAATGCATCCAGCCTGCCTCCGACAAATCCTGAAATAAGCCCCAGACAGACGCCTAAAAGAAGCGACAGCACAACGGAAATCAATCCGATCTTCAGCGACAGCCTCAGCCCATAGAGCATGGTGGAAAAGAGGTCTCTGCCCTGATCATCGGTACCCAACCAATAACGGCTATCGCCCCCGTCAGACCAGGAAGGCGGCAAGTGAGCCGACATTAAATCGAGGCCAGCCAGATCGTACGGGTTAAAAGGTGCAACGCTTTGAGCAAAAAGAGCGCAGGCCATTAAAAGCACCGTCACGATAAGAGCGATGATAGCCACGGGCGAATGTCGAAAACTCCAGAAGAGATCGCTTTCTTTGAAAGTGAATAAGGCTTGAACAATACGATTTCTCATGATGGCTCCCTTTTAGTGTTTTTTAGACAGACCGGGTTTAAGACGCGGATCAACCACGGTATAGAGCCAGTCAACAAGAAAATTAATGAGCACGAACATGAGTGCAATCAGGCACAGGTAGGCCGTCATCACGGGGATATCGGCAAATTGCACCGCTTGGATGAATAAAAGCCCCAGGCCCGGCCATTGAAAAACGGTTTCGGTGACGATGGAAAAGGCGATGATGCCGCCCAACTGCAATCCTACGATGGTGATGACTGGAATGAGCGTGTTTTTCAGGGCGTGCTTAAAGTGCACAGAGCGTTCACTCAAACCGCGCGCTCTGGCAAATTTAATGAAGTCGGAGCGCAAAACTTCCAGCATCTCGGCCCGCACCAGCCGCATGATGAGCGCCAGTTGAAACACAGACAGTGTCAAGGCCGGCAGTATTAAATGCGCCCAACCGTCAGCGGTTAAAAGCCCGGTTGTCCACCAACCGATGCTGCTTACTTCGCCTCGGCCGTAACTGGGCAGCCACCCTAACCAAACCGAGAAAACGAGAATGAACAAAATACCGATTAAAAAGGTGGGTAGGCTGATTCCCACTAAAGAAAAACCCATTAAGAAACGAGCGAGGAAACTATCTCGGTAGATGGCAACCAAAACACCGAATGTGACGCCTAAAACGGTGGCGATCACAACGCTGACCATTGCGAGCTCGAACGTGGCCGGGAAGCGATCCGCAATGAGTTCTGACACAGGCGTGGCTTGTCTCAAACTGATGCCAAAATCACCCGAGGCGGCGTTAGCAACGAAATGGAAAAACTGAACATAGAACGGATCGTTTAGTCCTAACGCCTCACGCAGCCGCTCGCGGTCAGCTTGGGTGGACTCGATGCCTAGCATCTGAGAGACGGGATCTCCCACAAACTGAAAGAGTAAAAACGCCACAAACGCTACGGTAAAAAGAACAACGGCCGCTTGAAAAAGACGTCTGATAAAAAATTCCAACATGATGAATTCTCGAAAAAGTTCGTACAACGCCGAAGCACTCATAGGCGACAACCTTTAAGGCCATCGCCCGAGCAGCTCCGACTACTTTGAGATACGCTTTTTGATCGTTTATTTAGCGGGGTGAACCACAACCGATAAAGCGTCGACTCTGTTATTGGGGGTGACTTGCGCGTCAATATTTTTGCGCATGGCCCAAGTCAGAGACTGCTCATGTAGCGGGATGTGGTAATAGTTCTCTTTTTCGAGTTTTAATGCTTCAGTGATGTAAGCCGTCCGTTTAGCCTCATCAGCCTCAATTTCAGCCTTGGCAATGAGCTCGTCAATTCTCGCGTCGCTGACGCGACCAAGGTTGGCAAGTCCGGTGCCGGTCTTAGCATCAAACGTTTGAGATAGGCTCTGAAGTCCATAGAGTCCGTCAAAGGTGTTGATACCCCAAGCGACGAGGTAGGCCGAGGAGTTCAATGACAGAATTTTCGGGAAAAATTGTGAACGCGGCATCGCATTGACGCTTACCGTCAAACCGATCTTTGCCCACATGGAAGCAATGGCTTTGGTGATCGCTTCATCATTGATCCAACGGTTATTCGGTGTGTCAATGGTGAAGGAAAAGCCATTGGGGTAGCCGGCTTCGGCTAAAAGCTTTTTGGCGTGTTCCGGATCATAGGGGAAACGTTTGGCCAATTCAGGCGTCCAGCCGTTGACCGATTGAGCAATAATCGTGCCGGTCGGAACAGACTTGCCGCGCATGACGGCGCGTTGAATGGCATTAATGTCAATGGCCTCGTAGAGCGCCTGACGGACTCGTTTATCCTTGAAAGGATTAACTTTATCTTTACCGGGAACCGTGACAAAAAGAGGCTTATCGGTAAATTGATCCAACGTGATCAGCACCACGCGGTTTTCAGAGCCGGTCCTGACCGTAATATCGCTGTTGCGCTCAAGTCGGGCAATGTCTTGTGTGGGCGGATCGATGACGAGGTCAACTTGACCGGATAAAAGCGCGGCCGTGCGAGTGGCGTTTGAAGAAATCGGGGTGTATTCGATTCGCGTGACATTGCCGGTTTTGTTGGCCTTATTCCACCAATTCGGGTTTTCAACAAACACGGTCTTGACATCCACTTCCCGGCTTTCCAATCTAAAAGGTCCGGTGCCGTTGGCATGCCGCGCCATAAAGGATTCTTCCTTGGCACTTGCATTTTGAGGATGAAGCGCTCCGTGTGCTTTTGCCCATTCGTAATTGATGATTCTCACATCAATTAACTGACGGAAAAAGACAGGAGATGCTGAAACGGTTTCCACCAATACCGTGTAATCATCAAGTGCCTTGGCACTTTTAATGCCAAGCATATTGTTTTTGAATTGACTGCTGGGTTCAAGCGCGCGATTTAAGGAAAAAGCCACGTCTTTGGCGGTGAGCGTTTGACCCTCATGAAATTTCACCCCTTTTCGGATATTGAGAATCCAGCCGCTGTTGTCATCGTTGCGCTTCCAAGATTCGGCCAACCAGGGGATTACTTTCCAGTTCTTATCGTAAGCAAATAAAGAATCGTACAAATAACCTGTTGCCGCCGAATTCAAGGACTCATTTTGACTGTGAACGTCAAACGTGAGAAAGTCGCCTTGACTGGCAAAACGCAGGGTCTCGGCCTGCGCGCTTCCCAGCATGCTCGCTAGGATCACAACAAGTAATTTTTTACACATAACGATCTTCCTTTGCTTACTTGGGGTCTAAATCGTTAGACCTTGGAATAATTGTGCATTAGAGGAACGTTTGAGGTGAATAAGCAAAACAAACTATTTTCCCAACAAAATCAAGGGGAAATAAGCTATTGACCGTATGTTTTGGAAGAAAAAATACTTTTAGATGAAGCGATTGACGATTGGATGATTCTATTGGTTGATCTTTTTTTGGCTACGTTCCTGCTCCAATTCTTCAACCACACGACGAGAGGTACGGCTGACGGATTGTTTCTGACAACGGGAGGTGAAAACGGACACACCGCCCATGAGGCTTGCCACAACGTAAAAGACTGCGCCCGCTCCGATGAGATTGCCCGCGCCGCCGAATATGATCGGAAGGGTTGTGTGGCAGAGGTTAATGAGCATGGTGCGAAGCCCTAACGCCTCACCCGTGCGTCCGGGAGGCGACTCCGTATGAATAAGGCTCATGACGTTGGGCTGCGAAGAACCCAAGGCCATGCCGAGCAAGAAGGCCACGGCCGAGAGCATGTAGAAATTGTTAAATATCGGAAAGAGCGCGTAGGAGGCCGCTCCGAGCGCAAAGGCACAGGTAATGGTTTGCCATTCGGTGAGATGTCTGGCGATGATCGGCATAAAAAGCCGAACAAAGAACGTTGCCGCGGCAAAGACCCCTAAAATCCAACCGACTTCACTGGCGCTCAATCCGATTTCAGTGCCGTAAACCGGAATCATAAAGCTTTGAAGATCCCAGGCCATTGACATAAAGGAGCTCGCTATCAGGACGTTTCTGACGTGCGGAATCCCCATCAGTTCAAAGTTGCCTTTGCGTTTGACGACTTTAGGACGGTTCCAAGAAGAAGGCAGTTTGGAGCGAATAAAAAGGATAAAGGCGAGCAGACCTAAGACAACGGCAGAAAGTGCCAAGGTGTAGGCACTCTGAAAGCCCAAGTGGTCAATAAGGTAGCCGCTTGCGATCGGCGCGCTAAGGTTTGCCGCCGAGTAGCCCATTGCCAAAAAAGCAAAATTATTGGTTCGGCTTTCGGCTTTGGAGAGGTGGCCCACCAATTGCTGATTGGTCATTTGCACCAACATAAAGCCCAAACCGTTAATCATGCAGGCGGCAAATAAAGGCCAAAGCCCAAACGTTTTGACATCAAAGGCAAGCGGCAGGAAGGCCGCCACGCTCATGATGGCGATTCCGATTAAAACGGGCTTTTTGGGGCCGACCGAGTCGATCCACTGACCGGAGCGAATGGCAAAAAGAGCCGGAACGAAAGCAAAAAGCGCCATCATGATGCCCACCTCAAGAGCGCTTGCTTGCTCATAAAGCGCATCAAGCGAGCAGCTCACGCGGTTGGAGACACAACCGATTTGAACCACAACGGTGAGCAAAATAACTTTAATGATGGTGGGCGACATCGATTTCTTTTCCGGTCAATAAAACAAAGCCACAGCGGTTGATGGCCACTGTGGCTTCGTTTCAGCTGATGAATTCAGAAGATTATGCGAATTATTTGCGAATAATCAACAGAGGCACATCAGCGATAGAGGCGATACGCGTGGCGGTAGAACCCATCACGGCAGCTTTAAAGCGACCGTAGCCGTGAGAACCCATCACCAAAATGTCGAGGTGACGCTTCTTGCAGTAGGCGGCGATTTCATCGCCCGGGTTACCAACCAAGCACACTTCTTTGGGTTTGACGCCGGCTTTTTCGAAAAGCGGCAACACCGGATCAATGGCTTCGGCAAATTCGCTCTTTTGCAACTCAACCACTTCATCTTCAGACAAAGCGGGCAGTGCCATGCCGGTCATATCAGGCATAACGGCACCGGCGTAGTCGCTCACGGTATTGATCAAGTGAATCTTGGCGCCTTGACCACCGAAGAGGTCCAATTGCTTGATGGCGTACTTCACAGCGGCCGTACCGAACTTGGAACCGTCAACGGCGATACCCACGCTCAACGCGTCGGTTTGCGGCGCTTCCTTGTCACGCAACATCAAAAGCGGCACTTTGGTTAAGGCTAAAACGGCGTTCGTGACGGAACCGAAAAGCAAGCCCTTCAAGGCGGAGCGGCCGTGAGAGCCCATGATCAAGAGGTCTGCCTTCATTTCTTCGGCGACCTTGGCGATTTCTTCAGCAGGCGTACCCACTTTGGCGATTTCTTCGGCAGCCATCTTGGCTTTCTTCAAAATCTTGCGGGCGGGCTTAAAGGCTTTTTCGCTTTCGTCCTTGTAATAGTCATCGAGTGCCTCGCGGCTCACGAGTCGGCTCGCACGGGCGGGCAGGGGAGCCTGCACATTTAATAAAACAATATGCGGTTCATGGCCGATCAACGTCGTACGACTGGCAACGAATGCCACCGCGTTGTCACTATAAACACTGCCATCTACGGGAATAAGGATTTTCATAAAACATCCTTTTATAAGAATGGAAAAATAGCCGTTCGGTTGCGTGCGAAGAGATACAGCGTACCGAACCCTCAAGCCCAAGCCCATCAGGGCTCGCGAGCAAGTAGAACCGGAGAACGAAATTTATCTTCAATCTCCTTACAATCACTTTAGCGCCATTTGGGGTTAAGCGCTAGCCCCGTGAGCCCATATTGTGCTTTTTATCAATCTCAGACCATGAATACTAGTGATAAACGACGTTTTGGCGGCATAAGTCGTCTTTTTGGCCCGAAAGCTTTTGAAATTCTCAATCACTCCCATGTGGTAGTGGTTGGCGTGGGCGGTGTCGGTAGTTGGGTGGCAGAGGCTCTTACCCGAACAGCTGTTGGTCACATTACCTTAATCGATGGCGATATTGTCGAAGAGAGCAACACCAATCGCCAGCTTCCCGCTCTTAACGGAACTTATGGTCAAAAAAAAGTTGAGGTGCTTGCCCGAAGACTTCAGGCGATTAATCCGGAAGCACGTATCGATATCGTTGACCGCTTTGTTGGTGAGGACAATTTTGATGAACTGATTCCCGCCTGTGATGCGATTATTGATTGCATTGATTCCCTGTCAGCTAAAACTTTTTTGGTGGCAAAAGCTTCTCAAAAAGCACGTATTGTGCTCACTAGCGGCGGAGCGGGTGGCAAAGTCGATGCCTCGCGGGTTAGTTTTGCCGACATTGCTTATGCAAAAGGCGACTCGCTTATTGCTGCTATGCGCACTAGGCTTAGAAAAGAGTATGGATTTCCGAAAGTTAAGTCAGGTGAAAAACCGAAAGCTTTTGGCATCGGGGCCGTCTATAGTGACGAATCTGTCCGAAGCAGCCAAGATGGTGGGGAAGGATTCGGCGTTTTTATGGCCGTGACAGCCACTTTTGCCATGAGACTGACTCAAGCTTGTATTGAGCAATTGCTGCAAGACTGCAGTCAATGACCTAGAAAATCGGACTGAACGGTTATTCAATCTTTCTGTAACTGACAAAGCGCAAACTATTTTGATGAAAAAACGCCTACACTAGAAGTGAAAAGAGTACGCGTAGATGTACTTGGAGAGTGTATGTATAAGAAAATTCTTGTTCCGATTGACGGCAGTGAGCTGTCCTATATGGCTGTGGCAGGAGCCGCATCGTTTGCGAAGAACCTTGGCGCGGAAGTGTACGTATTGACGGTGATTGAGCCGTACTCCTACACGAATTTAAGCGAATATCGTCCTGAAAGCATTGAACAGTACGATCAACGCGTTAAGGATCAGGCAAAGGAACGTCTCGAGAAGGCTCGCGCTTATTTTGATAAAGTCGGTGTGAAGGCGACCATCTGTTCTAAAAAGAGTTTTTCGCCCTCGGAAGCCATTATGGAAGTGTGCGATGAGCTTGACTGCGATTTGATCTTTATGGCCAGCCACGGTCGTAAGGGTTTGGCAGCGGTGCTGTTGGGCAGCGAAACCCAGAAAGTGCTCACGCACTCCAAAGTGCCGGTGATGGTCTATCGTTAAGATTATTCAGACAAAATCGGTACAATTAGGTACCGTTATTTCAGCTGAAATAACCTCGTGCGTTGCCTGTGTTTGACGGGCAGCACGGGGTTTGTTTTTTAAGGATTAAAAAATGGCCGATCTCGACCAAATGAATGTTCAAATGGATGTGAGCGCCTTGGTGCGTGAAGAAATCATTACCGACCGTAAGATCGGTACGATCCGTGTGTTAACGCCGGTGACCGTTGACGGAACCCGTGACTTTGCTCGTGATGTTGTCTACATGGGTGAAACACAGATCATGACTCAAATGGGACCTTTGCCGATTTCGTTCCAAATCAAGGCCGCCACGCTCGAAGAAGCTGTCAAAGGTTATGGCGAAGCAGCCAAGGCCGGTGTTCAAGAAACCATCGCAAAACTCGAGGAAATGCGCCGTGAAGCCGCCAGCAAGATCGTGACTCCGGGGGACGCCGGTTTCGCTGCGGCTGCAAGCAAAATTCAAATGCCTTAATAACTTGGACTAAACCCATGACAATTGAAGGATTTACTCGTGCGCAAATGACTGAGCTGCCATCGCGCCTATTGAGGGATGGTCGAGCAGCCAACGCACGTGTGACTTGTGTGACCTGGCAAGGGCGCGAGTGGACAGTTAAAGATTTCTCTCCTCGCAACTGGTGGGTGAGAACGTTTTTGGCTCCGTTTCTTTTGGGTCATGAGTTCAAAATCCTTCAAAAGTTAAACGGAGTGACAGGCGTTGCCAGTGACTCTTTTGTGATTGACCGCCATGCCATTGCCATCGCTTTTTTGCCGGGTACACCTTTGAGCGAAAAAGATCCTGCGGAAATTTCCACTCAGTTTTTAGAAGAGATGGAAACGCTTTTGCAGGGTGTTCATGATCGAGGCGTGGTGCATTTGGATACCCGAGGCACAGGCAATTGGCTTGTTTCGCCTGAGGGTAAGCCATTGCTAATCGATTTTCAGGCGTCGCTGACGACCGGTTGGATGCCTGCCTCCTTGCGCCGCATTATCGAATTGGTTGATATGAGTGGCGTGTACAAGAAGTGGAAAGAGTGGCAGCCGCAAACCATGGGCGAGGAGCGTCAAGCGCGTTATGAGGAAGCGCTTTACTGGCGACGCAAATGGGTGTTTGAGGGCTACTTTGGCAAGAGAAAACGCCGTCGTGCGAGAAAAAAGCGCAAATATTAATTTTTTGGTAGGCAACCTCTAAGTGGCTGCCTATTTTCAACTTTTCTTATAGGTATCGGTACCGTTATGGCACAGTACGTATTTACGATGAACCGCGTCGGAAAGATAGTTCCACCGAAGCGGCAGATTTTGAAAGACATCTCCTTGTCCTTTTTCCCGGGAGCAAAGATTGGTGTTTTGGGTTTAAATGGCGCTGGAAAATCAACGCTTTTAAAAATTATGGCCGGTGTCGATACGGACATTGAAGGTGAAGCCCTGCCGATGCCCGGTATCAAAATCGGTTACTTGCCTCAGGAACCCCAATTAGATCCAAATCACACCGTTCGTGAGGCTGTTGAAGAGGGTTTAAGTGAAGTACTTAACGCACAAAAGCGTTTGGATGAAGTGTATGCGGCTTATGCCGATCCTGACGCTGATTTTGATGCGCTTGCTGCCGAACAAGCTAAGCTTGAGGCAATCATTAACGCCGCCGGAACCAATGCCGAGACGCAAATGGAAATTGCGGCAGATGCTTTGCGCTTGCCGCCATGGGACGCCAAGATTGAACACCTCTCGGGTGGTGAAAAGCGTCGTGTGGCGCTTTGTCGCTTACTTCTTTCTCAGCCAGACATGCTGTTACTGGATGAACCGACCAACCACTTGGATGCTGAAAGCGTGGAGTGGCTTGAACAGTTCCTTCATCGCTTTCCCGGAACGGTTGTGGCGGTCACGCACGATCGTTACTTCTTGGATAACGCCGCTGAATGGATTTTGGAATTAGACCGTGGTGAAGGTATTCCTTGGAAGGGCAATTATTCTTCTTGGTTAGACCAAAAAGAAAAGCGTCTTGAAATTGAAAAGCGTCAGGAAGACGCACGTATGAAGGCGATTAAGCACGAATTGGAATGGGTGCGCCAAAACGCCAAGGGTCGTCAGGCCAAGAGTAAAGCCCGTTTGGCTCGTTTTGAAGAAATGTCGAGCTACGAATACCAAGCACGCAATGAAACCAATGAAATCTTTATTCCGGTGGCTGAGCGCTTGGGCAACAACGTCATTGAATTTAAGCACGTGAGCAAAGGTTTTGGTGATCGACTCTTGATTGATGATCTGAGCTTTAAGATCCCGCCCGGAGCAATTGTGGGCGTGATCGGTCCGAACGGTGCCGGTAAGTCCACCCTTTTTAAGATGATTCTGGGTAAAGAAAAACCCGATAGCGGTGAGATTGAAATCGGTCAAACGGTCAAAATCAGTGCAGTGGATCAAATGCGCGACTCTCTTCCCAATGACAAGACTGCTTGGGAAGCGGTAAGTGACGGTCAGGATATCCTTCAAGTCGGTAAATTCCAGATGCCTTCGCGTGCTTACCTCGGACGCTTTAATTTTAAAGGCGGCGATCAGCAGAAATTGGTCGGCGCGCTTTCTGGCGGCGAACGTGGTCGTCTGCATTTGGCAAAGACTCTGTTGGCTGGCGGCAACGTATTGCTTCTTGACGAACCGTCAAATGACCTAGATGTTGAAACACTTCGAGCCTTAGAAGATGCACTCTTAGAATTTGCCGGCTGCGCCATGGTGACGTCCCACGACCGTTGGTTCTTAGACCGTATCGCCACGCACATCTTGGCATTTGAAGGTGATTCCAAAGTGGTGTTCTTTGACGGTAATTACACGGAGTACGAAGCGGATAAGCGTAAGCGTCTTGGTGAAGAAGCGGCAAGACCCCACCGTTTGCGCTTTAAACCTTTGAAGCACTAATCGGTTTTAGTTTTGACATCCTCCTCGCCGTGAACGACGAGGATTCCCTACGGTGTCAGTGGCTTGCGCCACTGATCACTTCGATGGGTTCCTGCTGCTGACCCGCG